>Ga0154599_105_pt1 | contig 99821 bp, 99 predicted proteins | sample RifGroF2_FD_116028 | JGI IMG/M metagenome (GOLD analysis project Ga0154599, IMG submission 116028) | Sideroxydans sp. GWF2_59_14 | reverse complement strand
CCCGCCGTTACATGATCAGCGGCAAGATCGCCGACCAGATCGGCGAGGTACGCCGGGTCGCCGCCGAGACGCTGAGCCTGTACGCCATCGATCGCGAGGTGTATGAAATGTTGTGGGCACAGTTCGATGCCGATTATTTCCTGCGCCACGAACCGCACGAGATCGCCTGGCACACGCGCCTGCTGGCCCACCGCGTGAACACCGACACCCCCGTCGTCAAGACGCGCCTGAGCCGCAGCGGCGAAGGCATACAGGTGCTGGTCTACGCGCCGGACAAACCCTGGCTGTTCGCCCACATCTGCAACTTCTTTGCGCGCATGAGCTACAACATCATGGAAGCGAAGGTGCACACCACCCAGCACGGCTACGCGCTGGACAGCTTCCAGGTGATGGACGCGAACAACAGCGGCACTGTCTATCGCGACGTGATGAACTACATCGAATACGAACTGGCCCAACTGCTGACCGGCGATGCTGCGCCCACCTCACCGCACACGGGCCGGGTCAGCCGCCAGCTCAAACACTTCCCCATCGCACCCCAGGTCACCATCGCGCTGGACGAGAAAGGCCGCCACATCCTCTCGGTGGTCGCGGGCGACCGCCCCGGCCTGCTGGCCCGCATCGCCTGGGTATTGGCAGAACATCGCATCGAACTGCACAGCGCCAAGATCAACACCCTGGGCGCGCGTGCCGAGGATACTTTCTGGATTGGAGGGGACGTGCTGGAGAAGCCGCAACAAGAGAAAGAACTGTGCGATGCTTTACGACAACAACTGGCATGAAAGAAAAAGGCCGGGTATTCCCCGGCCTTTTTTATTGCTTCATGTGAGCCCCCGGCATGGCTGGGGGTTAGCTCACTGAATTTAGAACTTGTAGCGCAGCGAAACCGAGTACGACTGTTGCGAGTGTGTCGTTGTGTTGGTTCCACCGAAGCTAGCCACATCGACAGTCTTTGTGACCTTCGGTGTGATCACTGCAGAGGCTTCAAGCGCCACAGCCTTCGAGAAGTCGACACCGCCACCAAAGGTGTAGGAGTTCGTCACGATGGCCGGGAAGAACATGTTGTTGAAGAAGTTGACCGCGGCATTCTTGTACGCGACGGAACCCGGGGCGCCAGCGGTAGAGGCTGGAAGTGTGCCGATCGGGTCGTTTGCATGGTTGTAGCCCATACCGAGCCAGTAGCCGCTAGCAGCGTACTTGGCACCTACCGCAATAACAGTCTGGTCTTTCCACGCAAAGTCCTTGTATCCGGCAGCACTGCCCCACTGGATCAGCTTGTAATCGGCCGTCATGGTAAAGCTCTCGGCCATGGTGTAAGCCACGCCCAATTTCATTTGGGCCGGTTGGTCCAGATCATCACCAAAATTCTGGGCTGCCGGCAATGCAAAACCAGTGCCTGCACCAGAGATTTGCGTGCCGTACTTGGCTGCGAACTTGGACTGGTAAGCACCTGCCACTGTCAGTGCAGGGGATACATCGTAGTAGCCACCCAAGGTGAAGCCAAATCCGTTGCTGGAATCCGCGCTTTCGGTCGGGTTGTAAGCTGCACCATTGTTATATGTCAGCATCAAAGAGCCGGTCTGATAAATCGGCGAAAAACCAATACCGTAGTTGTCTTTGTTGTAAGCCATCGTCATGACGACACGCATGATGCTCAGGGCAGACTTCGCCCGGATATGCGTAGCTGGATTGGCGCTCTTGTAGTCCACGCCCATGCCGGCGATACCCGCAAGCGAGACACCGTATGTCAGGCTGTCATTCATTCTGCTGGAATAGGACAGATCGGGGATGTAGCTGGTGGATGCCGTGCTATCAGTTGCGACACCGCCAGCGCCAGGCATACCGGTGTTGTTCACTTTTGGCGTGAAAGAAACGACGCCACCGACGAATTCCGAACCCTTGGACTTGCCCAGCATCGCCGGATTCGCCCAAACGCTTTCGGCGCCCATGAAGTGAGCCACGCCAGAACCGCCGAGTGCGGTACTTTGCGAACCAACGGCCATCATTTCGTCACCGTTTGTTGCGAATGCCAAAGGCGATGCTGCCATGCCAAGTGTAATTATTGAAGCTGCGATCTTATTGATTCTCATTGCTTCTTTCTCCCTGATTGTAAGAGACGCCAGGATGGCGTCTCCAATAAAACGATATCGGCCTTAAACGAACAGGCAGATATCGGTGTCCCCTGCAAAATTCATGAATGTCGCGGCGCCGCCGTATTCGACGTTGTCGATGAATTCGCTCTTGTCGAATTCGAACAGGTCAACGGTCATCTGGCAGGCCACGAACTTGACGTCCGCTTCCAGGCACAGGTCGCGCAGCTCTTCCAGCGAGGCGACGCCATGCTTCTTCAACTTCTGCTTCATCATCATGGTAGCCATGGATTCCATACCTGGCAGCATCTGCACCATCACGGGCATCGGGATGGGCATCGGCATCGCCGGGTTTGCCAGCGGGCTGATCATGACGCTGGACAGGTCCTTGCGCAGCAGTTGCAGTCCGTAGAAGGTGAAGAAGATCTGTACGTCGTAACCGAGTGCCGCCGCGGTAGAGCCCAGGATGAACGGCGGATACGCCATGTCCAAAGTGCCCTTGGTGGCGATGATCGCCATTTTCTTGTTTGCCATGCTTGCTCCCTTGTTGTCTGGTTGGTTTATTTTTTCTGCATGTAGAAAACGAACTCGCCGTTTTCTTCCACGGTGGACAACAGTGCGTTGCCGGTCTGCTCGGCGAAGGCGGCCATGTCTTTCACGGAGCCGGTGTCGGTGGAGATCACCTTGAGCACTTGACCGGTGGTCATGTCGGCCAGCGATTTCTTGGTCTTCACGATAGGCAACGGGCAGGACATTCCGCGGGCATTCAGTTCTTTGTCGAAATTCATGTTTCTCTACTCCCTCATAAAGATATGCTGATTAAAAAAGTGCGGCTCAGTGCTATAACCGAGTGCCATTATAGGAATATACTTGGTCGGCACGTCCATAACCAATAAGTGGGAACTAGATACCCCATTGGTGTTATCTGTATTCCGAGCAAGCGAAACCTTCACGTTCCCATCACATTCGCACGCGTTGGCCGCCACTCCGTATATTGCGCCAATATTTTGTTTTTGTTAACTATTGAATGGAAATCACCCCCATGCAAAGACTACTCATACTGTTCACGCTTTTCCCCAGCCTGGCACTGTGCGATCCACTGAAAATTGAGCAAATTGCAACAGGTGTCTACGTCCACCACGGCCAACACAAGGATCTCAACGCTGGTTACGGCGGCGACATCTGCAACACCGGTTTCGTGATCGGCGAAAAAGGGATCGCCGTGATCGACACCGGTGGTTCGCCAAAGGTCGGTTCGCAATTGCGCGAAGCGATACGTAAAGTCTCCAAACTGCCCATCCTCTACGTCATCACGACGCATGTGCACCCCGACCATTCGCTGGGCAATGCGGCCTTTAAACAGGACAAGCCGGTGTTCGTCGGCCACGGCAAACTGGCCGAAGCGATGGCGCTGCGCCGGGAAGCCTATCTGCGCAACCAGACCGAGTGGGTCGGTGCGGACGCGGCGGGTTCCGAGCTGATTGCGCCGACGCTGGCGGTCGCAGACACACACGAGATCGATCTGGGCGGACGCGTCCTGCGCCTGACCGCGCATCCGGTGGCGCACAGCCCTGCCGACCTGAGTGTGTTCGATACCGCAAGCAAGACACTGTGGACCGGCGACCTGCTGTTCGTCGAGCGCACGCCGTCCATCGACGGCAACATCCCCGGCTGGCTGGAAGTGATCGAACAACTGCGCGGCACGCCTGCACAGCATTTCGTCGCAGGACACGGCTCTACCAGCAAGGCGCTGGGCACTGCGCTTGACGATGAGAAACGTTACCTTGAGATCCTGTTGGCCGATGTGCGCAACGCCATCAAGCAGGGCCAGAGCATGGAGCAGACCATCCCGGCCGCAGCCGGCTCGGAACGCGGCAAGTGGCTGCTGTTCGACGCGGTCAATCGCCGCAACGTCGCGATACTGTATCCGCAACTGGAATGGGAATAAATATGTAGGGTGCGCAGGCGCACCCTAGGCCACGCGAAAATATCATTTGCAACCGCGTGGGCAGTGCGAACGGGTAACGGCGAAGCCGTTGGGAACCCGTCGGCCTCCCCCTTGCGGGGAGATGAAACCTGCCCACCCTACAAATCTCCGCGGCTGGCCGCCACCATCATGTCCTTCATCGCCGCCATCACCCGCTCGGCACTACTGCGCGCATCGGCGGGCAGTTTCTTGACCTTGGCGAGGTCCATCATCATCGAAATGAGCCAGCGCTTTCCCTGCGCATCTTCCAGCACCGCGATGCGGCAAGGCATGTAAGCGATCATTACGGGATCGGCCTGCAGCATTTTGTTCGCCGTCAAACCGTCGCAGAAGTTGAATATCTCCATGCGCTTGGCCGGCTGGCCGGTGAGTGACTCGATCTCCTTGTAGATTGCATTCACGCCGACGAACTTGAGGTTGTGCTGGTTAGCACGCAGCTTGAGCGATTCCACAGCGTCGTCGAAACTAACGCCATCCTGTACCTGGATGCGCGCGATCTGCAACTTCACATCCTGGTAAGTAATGCCCTGGGACTTGTCAGCGGCGACTGCCGTTTGCACGGTCAACGCGGCCAACAGAATAAAGATGAAGCGAATACTGTTCATGGCGATTCCTTTCTATCGGTCTCAGATCATGCCGGGGTTGCCGGCGACGCCTTTCAGTTTCGGCACATTGGGCGTACTCACCTTGACGATCTTTTCGTTGCGCAGATGGCGCGCAACCAGATCCCAGATCGGTTCGCCGCCTTTGTCGCGCGAGGCTTCCGAGACGGGTGCCCATCCGGCCACTTTATAAGTCTTGGCGGCGTCCAGCAGCTTGCCGTCCAGACGCATGTCCTGGATACGCTTGCCCATTCCGGCATTCGGCTCGCAGGTATATTCCAGCCCGCCCACGCGCACCATGTCGCCGCCCTGCTGATAATAGGGATCGGGATTGAACAGGTTGTCGCACACGTCTTCCAGCACCGTCTTGATCTGTTCACCGCTCATCTCGGTGACCGTGGTGTACGGGTAGGTAATGGCGGTCTGGTTGAGCACATCGTCCATGGTGATATCCGATCCCGGCAGTAGCGAAGTGCCCCAGCGGAAGCCCGGCGAGAAGGCGATGGGCGCGTCTTTCTCTTTCATCAGCGCGTCCAGGATGAGCTGGTCGAAACTGCCGTTGAAGTTGCCGCGGCGATAGAGCAGGCCGTCGGTGGTCGCCAATTTTTCGGAAAGTTTTTCGGCATACGGCGCACGGTGCTTCTGCATCAGCGCCGTCATGCTCGCGTCGGCCGCGAGCAGGTTGGAGAACACCGGCAGCAGTTTGTAGCGGAAGCTCGCCACCTTGCCCCCCTTCACGTCGAAATCAAGTACACCGAGGAACTTGCCGTTGGAACCGGCGTTGGTCACCAGCGTGGTACCGCCGCGATTCTTCACCGGGATGGGCGCGGGGATGCCGTCGTGGGTGTGGCCGCCAAGGATGGCGTCCAACCCGCTGACGCGCGAGGCGAGCTTGAGGTCGACGTCCATGCCGTTGTGCGACAGCAGCACGACGACTTGCGCGCCCTTCTTGCGCGCTTCGTCGATGACGATTTGCAGATTTTCTTCCTGGATGCCGTACGACCAGTCGGGCACGAAATAGCGCGGGTTGGCGATGGTGCTGTAGGGGAAGGCCTGGCCGATGATCGCCACCGGCACCTTGTTGATCTCGCGGATGACATAGGGCTTGAACACCGCATCGCCGAAGTCGGCGGTCTTCACGTTCTGCGCAACCACATCCATCTTGCCGGCCAGCTGACCTTCCTCGACCTCCTTGATGCGCTGCGCGCCGTACATGCATTCGAAGTGCATGGTCATCACATCCACGCCGAGTTCGAGACAGGCATCGATCATGTCCTGACCTTTGCTCCATAGCGCCTGTCCGCTGCCCTGCCAGGTGTCGCCGCCGTCCAGCAGCAAAGCGCCGGGGCGCGAGGCACGTATCTGCTTGACCAGCGTGGCGAGGTGGGCGAAACCGCCGACCTTGCCGTAGGTGCGCGCGGCATCCAGATAATTGAGACTGGTGTAGGCGTGCGCTTCGGGCGAACCCGGCTTGACACCGAAACGCTTGAGCAGGGCATTGCCGACCAGATGCGGCGGCTGGCCGCTCATGCTGCCGACACCGAGATTGATATCCGGCTCGCGAAAATACATCGGGTTCAGTTGCGCGTGACTGTCGGTGATGTGCAGCAGACTGACGTTGCCGTGGCGCGGCAGATCATAGAGTCGCGCCGCGTTGCTCGCTGCGAGGCTCTCGTTGTTGTGCAACAGAAGGCCGCCGGCCGAAGCGATGGCCAGCAGCTGCAAGAATTCTCGACGATTCATGTCCATGAAAGATCCCTTCGCACTAAACACGAGCGGTCGGCACGGATGTATCGATGCGCGATCGTCATGGCTGATTCAGGTTGATGGTTCGGGCAGCCGCAAACGCGGCGGCTCGATATATAACGGGTCGGAAACCCTGCCCCTCCCTTGCGGAAGAGGCAGTTCGGCTTCATGTTACTTTGCAGCAGCGGATGCGTCCTTCGGATTGACAGGCGATTCCGGGTCCAGCAGTAAGGCCACCAGATCCTTGATCTGAGCTTCGGTCAGGATGCCCATATGCCCGAATCGCGGCATATTGGCGCAGGCGTTGTAGGCCTTGGCATTGTAGATATGGCCGTACACGCTGCGCTGCACCTCTTCCTTGGTGCCGCGTTTCTTGCCGTAGTTGAGCAGGCTGGGTCCGATGGTGCCGTAGGCGATCTCCTTGGCCGACAGGCGGTGGCAGTTGTAGCAGTTGCCCCCCGGGGTGTCTTCCGGCTTGTCGCTCCAGGTCATGCCGCGACCGCTCTGGGCCAGCTTCTCGCCGGCCTTCCAGTCGCCCATGTACTTGCCGTCGGCAGGCCACTTGATCTCCTTGGCCTGCGCTGCTTCCAGCTTGCCCTTCAGCTTGTCCGGCACATCGTCCAGGTACTTGCTGCAAGCTGCCTGCAACTCGTCCTGGTTCACGCGATCCGCCTTGGCGATACCCTTGTCGCGGAAATCACGCTTGATGATCTCAGTGGTCTTCGCATCCAGCTTCTTGTCGTCCTTGCTACCAGCCTGGGCAGAAAAAGTCACGCTCGCCAGACACACAGACACGGCTATTCCAAACAATTGTTTTGCGTTCATGATCATCGTCTCCTAGCGTTTCAGACCTGGGCCTGCATAATCTGCACCGTTTGCGCTGACCGCCAGATACATGGTCAGAGCCACTGTCGCTTCCGAAGCGAACTTCGGTTCGGGGAAGCGTTGCTGGCGGAAGCAATCGTTCAAACGCCACTGGAACGAGCGCGTCAGACCTTGCGAGACGCGATAGGCGGGCCAGCTGGAGTAGGCCGACTGGGCGTCTGCCTTGACGTTGAAGTTGGGCAGATCCTGCATGCGGATGCGCACATCGCTGGTGGCATGGCATGTCGAGCAGGCGAAGTCATAAGGACCGGCGCGATAATTGAAGATGCGTTTGCCGATCTCGTAGGCTTCCTTCTCCTTGGGGTGCTTGGTCGAGACCGTCATCTTGATGCCCTTGGACTGCCCCACGACATAGGTCGCCAACGACGAGATGTCGGATGGCTTCTTGTCGCTGGCAAAGGGCTTGGCGGTGATATCGGCTTCCGGGATACCCTGCAGCGTGGTCATGCAGGTCAGCAGGCGCGATTCCAGATCCTGCACCTTTTTTGTATCCTTGAAATAGCGCGGCAAGGAGGCATAAGCCCCTTTGACCACGCCGGCACCTTTGCCCAGATCGCATTTTTCCAGCGATGCGTTCTTGGGTCCTGCAGGTTTCTTCCACAATTCCTCGCCGCGCATCTCGTCAAACTCGGCCGGATTGCCGTCGCTGATCATCTCGCGATACGCCTCGATCTTGTCCGAATCGGATGCCGAGTCGTCGGCCGCCTGCGCCGCTCCGCTTGCTGCCAGTGCCAATACCAAAATCATTCTTGTTAATCTGCTGGTATTCATCAATGCCTCCCTGAGTGATTTCCGACTGCACGATCTGCGCAGCCAGTTCAGTTTGCCTAGCTCTATGCCGCGATCGCGGCCTCGTCGGTGCGCGTATCGCCCTTGTTGTCCATCCAGGTGACCGTAACCTTTTCGCCGACGGCTCCGCCCTTGAAGCGGAACAGCAGGTAGGGGTTCTTGGAGATGGATTGGCCATACTGCGCCTCCAGCACGGTGCGGCCCTGATGCTGCGCCTTCACCTCGGTGATGAACCAGGCCGGAACCAGTGTGCCGTCGGCTTCCTTGCGCAGGCCGGTTTCCATCTCGTGTTGCATGAGTACTTTGACTTCAGTCACGCCGTCTTTGACAGAGGCGCGTATCTTCATTGGATTGCCCATGATGTTTTTCCTTGATTGATTGGATTGAGCCTGGCGACCGTTAACCGCCGCAACCGCCGGCAGTCACTTTGACTTCTCTGGCGGCGCGATAGAACTTGCCGTCTGCCTTGACCAGAGCAACCACATTGGCGGTCTGCCCCATCTTGACGCGCGTGGTGACAATGCCTTCGGTGCCCTGCGGGAAAGTAAAGTTGGCTGCCAGCACATTGGGATTCTTGTCCACAAAGATCGAGATCTGCTGGACGTTGGCGAGGGTGCAGGCGACCGTAACGGGAACGACCGAGCCGTTCTCGGCGATCTCCGGCACGGTGAGCTTGATTGCGTCGCTATTATCGGGCTTCTCCACACCCAGTGCAGCCAGCGCTTCATCCATGCTCTTGGAAGAGAATGCTGTCTTGTTCCATTCCGCGAATGCCTTGCCGGGTTGCAGCAGGCCGAGTGCGCCGAACAGCGCCATCAGACCGATCCCGCCCCCAGTCTTGAGCGCCTTGCGACGCTCCAAATCTATATCCCTATTCATCGAGCTTCTCCTCTTTGTGGTTCATGTTGCGCGGCTTCGGTTCCGTCTCGCCGCGAATGGGTCATGCGCACTTCTACTCCTACAGCGACTACTGCTTTGTTGCCTTAAACGAACAGACAGATATCGGTGTCCCCTGCAAAACTCGTGAATGTCGCGGTGGCGCCGTATTCGACGCTCTCTTCGATTGTGGTGCTTCCGCAACGAATACTACTACTCGGCATAAAACTTGAGTTAGATTATAGGGTAATTTAATGACACAACGTCCATAGCCTTGAAGGGGGGCTTGCGATAACCCGTTGGAGTTAGCAAATCAAGCCCTCGGTTTCAGTCTACTCAACGCTAAATCAGGAATGGACATTCCGCCACCGCCGTCGCACGAATCGGATGCGATTCATGCATAATCATCAAGTTACGGAATGCCCGGTGATGTTAAAGCACCTCTGAGTCAGGCTTACTCCATCATCTTTAGCTGGATCTTCATGGTGATGGCGGAACCCGCAATGATGGACAGAAGCGCCAGCAACGAGCCCAGCGAAAGCGTGGATATACCGGTGATGCCCTGCCCGATGGTGCAGCCCGCGGCAACGACGGCACCGAATCCCATCAAAATCGCGCCGCCAATATGGAAGAGCATGTCCTGTACAGAGGAGAAAGCTTCCAGGCGAAATGACTTGCTGATCAATGCATAGATGAGCGAACCGAAGGCAACCCCCAAAACGGTGGCGATACCGAAGGTGATGATCTTCGAGACATCCGTCGAGTAGGCCAAATATTCCAGACTGTAAGCGGATGGTGCGACGAAGGACATCGATTCAGGACGGTTGGAGCTGGTGCCAAAATAGGCCATCTCCAGTGTCTCGGGATTCTCCGCCAGACCGAGATGACCGGTGACATACCAGCTGCACACCACGACCGCGCCAATGACCAAAGCCGCCAGGTTGTTGTTTAGATCCTTGCGGAACTTCGCATCCTTGTATACGAACAGGATGATGGACAGTGCCACCACAGCAGTCATCACCAGTTGCAGGGTTTGCGCACTGATGCCGCCGGCACCCGAGAACAGCGCGGGCAGCAACTGGCCGTTCTCAAAATAGACGGTGCCGAAAGAAGACTGCAGCACGTTGATGCGGAAGGTGCCGAGCACGCCTTTCATGGTGACGATCGCCGCAAAGCCCATGAAAAATATGACCACCAGCGATCTCAGGTTGCCGCCGCCAAGGCGCACCAGATTCTTGTTGGCACACCCGCCGGCCAGCGTCATGCCGACACCAAAGCACAGGCCACCCACAACATAGCTCAGCCAGTAGAAATTTTTGCTGGCATACAGTGACTCAGAAAAATTGACTGCATTGGTATAGGCCAGCACGCTGACTCCGACCATGGCGACCGCCATGGCAAGCAGCCAGGCACGCATGCGCCCCCAGTGTTCCATATTGACGACATCCGAGATGGCGCCCATCGTGCAGAAATTGGTTTTGTTCGCGATGAAACCGAACGCGACTCCGAGCGCGAATCCACTCAGGACAATGAAAGTGATCAAATTTGATGCATCCATGAATTGGTTCTCCCTATACAACTAAAAAAACCCCGCCTGACAGACTGCCAGGCAGGGTTCGTTTGACACCTACGTTGCCAGGATCAGGTCGACATCTCGACAAGAATGTTCTTGATCCAGCTTTCCGCATACATCGCTTCGGTCTCGGACAGATCGGCAGAGACACCGACTGAACCGGGAACCGCCTCGATCGCCTGAGAGCTTGCGTTCACACGATAGACACCAGTCACACTGACCGCTTCCGTCGCCGACAGGTAGCTGTAGCAGGTGTTGATCGCGGACATCTCGGTCATCTTGCGGCCGTTCATCATCGCCACGATGTTGGTGGCGCAGACTTTGGCTTCCGAGTTGGCGGAATAACCCGACTTGGGCATCGCGCCCGCGATGGAAGAGTCGCCGATGACGTGGATGTCCGGATGGTTCCTCGACTCGAAGTCGAAGGAGCGCACCGGGCACCATTTTCCGTCGGGACCAACCAGACCGGCCACATGGGCGATATGGCCTGCCTTCTGCGGCGGAATGATGTTGATGACATCGCCCTTCACCTCTTCGATCCCCTCGATCAGCACCGTCATGTTCTTGTTGTCCACTTCGGTGACCTTCTTGGCGGGACGGTAGTCGATGATGCCCTGGTAATGCTTCTTCCAGCCCTTGAGGAACAGACCTTTCTTCGACACGATGTCCGGATTCGCATCCAGCACGATGATCTTGGAGCCGGGCTTGTGCTGCTTGAGGTACATGGCGATCATGCTGGTGCGTTCGTACGGTCCGGGCGGGCAACGGAACGGTGCCAGCGGGATCGACAACACAACGGTGCCGCCCGGCTTCATCGCCTCGAGCTGCTTGCGCAGCAGCACGGTCTGCGGGCCTGCCTTCCAGGCGTGCGGCATGATCTGATCGTCATAACCCTTGATCTCGTTCGTGCGGAACTCGATACCGGGAGACACCACGCACTTCTCGTACGGGAAATCGCCTGCTGAAGTCTTCACGATATGCGCCTTGGCATCGATGCCGGTCACTTCGGCCTGCACCACCTTGATGCCGTGATTGGCAGCCAGTTGGTCGTACTTGATGGTCAGCGAAGACAGGTCCGGCAACAGGCCCCCGATGTAGAGGTTGCTGAACGGGCAAGATATGAAATGGTCGTTGCGCTCGATCAGTGTCACCTCGATGGTGGGATCCTGCATGCGAAGGTACTTGGCTGCGATAGTGCCGCCGTAGCCGCCGCCGATAACAACCACTTTGCGCGCACCCGCCTTGTTGGTGGTGGCGCAACCGGCCAGACCGAGCGTGGCGACACCGGCGCCAGCGCCGAGGAGCTTGAGGAAATTTCTGCGTTCCATAGTCATGTTGTTTTTCTCCTTGTTATTTCTGGCTGGCATAGAAATGCGCCGCGGCTTCCCATTCGGCAGCAGTCAGCGATTTAACCTTCTCTGCTTTCTTCTCGGAGATCTTGCGCTTGCCGTCGCGGAACTCGCCCATCTGGATCTGCAGATACTTCAGCCATTGGCCGGCCACAACGGGAGTGTCTTCCTCAAACTCCTTGCCGTTTTCCAGGTGGCAGCGTTTGCAGGCGTTGTCATAGACGACCTTGCCCTGGGCGACCAGCGCGGGATCGACTGCCGTGGTCTGTGCCGCGGGTTTCTGCTTGGCGAAGAAGTCGGCCATCGCGACGATCTGCTCGTCGCTGTAGCCCTTGACCAGACGTGTCATGACGGTGCCGCTGCGCTCGCCGCTCTTGAACTTCTTCATCGCATCGATGAAAAAGACCTTCGATTGTCCGGCGAGGCTGGGCATGCTGGGTCCGGCGCTGGCACCGTTAGTACCGTGACATCCGGCACAAGCGTAGGACAGTATTTCCGCGGTTGGCGGCACTGCATATGCAGCAGCCGAAAAGACCAAGGCAACGAATGCCAAAGCCAATCCACTCCATTTTTTTCTCATCTTTTGCTCCTCGTTCTGTGTATGAAGCTCCCTGTAGCGGGTGTTGCCACCCGCTGCCTGTACTACGTTGTTGCCTTGCTGCCGTATTACCTTGTTGCTGTAATGCTTGATTCTTTACTGTTTCACTGCGCTGAAGTCTGCCGCAGCGTTGTCCAGGCCGAGCGTGTAACCCAGCGACACCTGGTGGAAGCGTCCGTCGGCGTTGTCGTCGTGGATAGCGAAGCCGATGTTGTAGAGCTTGCCCGCCGCGATGGTGTGGTCACCCTTGCCGCCGGCGGCCAGCGTGCGCTCGAACACCACAGTCCAGTGCTTGCCGCTCTTCTTGCCATCGGCCTTGATCAGGCTCTTGCCGCCGTCCATGTGGCGCGCATCCAGAATGTAGCCGTCGCGCGCCTTGTCCTTGCTGCGGAACTGGATCACGTCCATGAACTTGCCTTCCTTCAGCGCAGCCTCGATCTCGGCGTCCGACTTCAGCTTGTCCCAACCGCCGCGGGTATTGCCGGTCACGCTGAGCCCGGTACGCGATTCCTTGAGGTACTTGGTGACGCCGTCGCCCCAGCCCAGCTCCTTGGCCTTGGCGTGACCCTTGGCGCCCGCATCGTTCGCATCCGACATGCCGCGCAAGTCCTGGTGGCAGGTCGCCCAGCAACCGCCGCGGTCGGCGTACTCGACCTTGCTGTCGTCGAACATCACGGTCAGCTTCATGTCGTTCTTCGGATCCATCTTCACTCCGCCACCGGCCTTGGGCGTATCCCACTCAAAGCGCAGATAAAGTTTGTTGCCGTCATGCGCGGCCTGCACAGTGACCGGGATGGAACCGGCCTTGCCCTTGGGCACCGCGTTGTCCAGCGGCTTGCGCTCGTTGCCGACCGGCTTGCCGGCCACGATCTTGTCGCCTATCTCCACCGCATCGGTATCGTGGCATTTCACGCAGGCGCGCTTCTTTTCCAGGATCTGGTTGGCAGCGGAATGGTCCTTCTTGATCAGCACCCATTCCAGGCCGGACTGGCCGGGATAGAACAGCGGCACTTTGACAGCAGGCACCTTGCTCCAGTCGGGGGCTGCCAGCACAGGACCGGCGATCAGGGCGCTCATCAGGGTAACAGCGATTTTCTTCATCTTCATCGACTCCAGGTACGTTGTAATGACTGCGGAGCTGCATGGCAGCCGCCCCGCCATGCAGCTTCAGATTGCGGCCGGCGCTTCCTCTTCCTTTTGTTCCAGCTGGGAATGGACGGGCTTGTGTGCGATGCCTTTGTGGCACTCGATACACGTGATCTTGTCTTCCTGCGCTTCCTCATGCTTGATCTGCGAACGCGCCTTCTGCTTATCCGGATCCATGGTGGCGAAGTTGTGGCAGTTGCGGCATTCCTTGGAATCACGACTCTCCATCCGCTCCCACACGCGCTTGGCCATCTCCAGACGGTGCGCCTCGAATTTCTCCGGGGTGTCCACGATGCCGCTGATATGGCCGATGATGTCGCGCGCCGCAATCAGTTTCTGCAGCGACTTGTACATGTAATCGACGGGAGTCTTGCTGCTGGCGACGTGACAGTCGGAGCAATTGACGGTGGTGCCGCTACGATTCTTGTAGTGGACCGTCTGTTTGAGTTCCTCATAGGGAATGGTCATCTCGTGGCAGGAAGTGCAGAACTCGGAGCGGTTGGTCCACTCCATACCCATGTTCAAACCGCCCCAGATGATGATGCCTAATGCCATACCCACAAAGAGCAAGGAAATGAACGAACATTTGGGAGGCCGCTTGAGCCTGTTCCATATGCTTTCCTTGGCGGGTGCCTGTTTCTCCTTCTGCGCTTCTTCGACCATCTCTTCCCTTTCCTCTATATAGTTTTTTTAGATTCTAAGTTGACGATGTAGCGGCCTGTCCATGTGCGCCATGTCCAGGCTGAATTTTGGTAGCTTATCAGCCGATAGCCACCTCGTCGGTACGTTTTTCGCCGCGATTGTCGGTCCAGGAGAGTGCGAGCTTGTCGCCTGCCTTTCCGCCCTTGAAGCGGAACACCAGGAACGGGTTTTTGGATACGGAAGTGCCGAACTGGCCTTCCAGAAGCGTTCTGCCGTTATGTTGCACCTTAAAATCGGTGATATACCATGCCGGCACGAGTTTGCCCGATTCGTCCTTGCGACGACCGGTCTCCATCTCGTGCTGCATCAGTGCGCGCACTTCTGTCACGCCATTGGCCGCGACAGCTTTCATTTTGGTCGGGTCCGACATCAGCAACCTCCCGCAGTGACTTTGACTTCCCTGACCGCCTTGTAGAACTTTCCGTCCGCCTTGACCAGCGCGATGACAGTGGAGGTCTGCGCCATCTTGATACGGGTCGTGATGAAGCCTTCCGTCCCTTCGGCCATCGTCAGATTCTCAACCAGTGCGGTCGGATTCTTCTCGACCAGGATGGATATCTGTTCGGTGCGGGGGAATTTGGACTCTACCGTGATGGGCACCATAGCACCGTTTTCGGCGGTTTCGGGCACATCGAGGATGACGAGGTTGCTGTCCGCTGGCGCCAGTCCGCCCATTGCCTGAAAAGCCTCCTTCAGCGACTTGGCTTCAAAGACTTTGCGGTCAACTGCAGCCCAGGCCGACTTCGGTAACAACCCCAGTGTGGCAAGCATACCGAAAAGGCCCAAGCCGACACCCGCCTTGAGAGCTTGGCGACGACTAGAATCTATCGTGCTGTGATCATTTTCCTGCATTAACATCTCCTAATATAGCTAATAGAATCAGCCAGTAGCAGATTTGATAGCAGCCTTGCATCAGCGTCCATAACCAGCACGGGGGGGACATGAGATAGCCCTTAGGGGTTATGCGGTTATTTGACTAAATTAGTATGTCATTTTTCAACTTCAGGAGATGGCACGTGAAGGTGCATGTAGCCTGCAAGTTGCCCGCCGCAACCATATTAACGCTAAGTCACGACGCGCACAAAATTCTTGCGCACCCCGGCGCGGCGCTGATGATATTTCGTCGACAACTCTTCCCATTCGATGACCAGCGTACCCCCGGTGACCTCATGCTGCTTCTCCCAATTGGTCAGCAGATCGAGACAGGCATGGTCGATGTAATCCAGATGTTCGAAGTGGACGTGCACTTCGGCACCCGGGCGTATCTCTTCGAGCGCGGCGGCCAGCTGGGGCAGACGGATCAGCGTGGCCGCACCTTTCAGATGAAGCTGAACGCGGTTGCGCACGATATCCTCGTCCCATTTGATCTCCAGGTGCGAGAACGCATGCAGCAACTTGAGTATCGACAGGCCGAGACCGATCAGCACGCCTTCCAGCAGATTGCTGGCAACGATCATGACGATGGTGATGAGATAGATCGCCACTTCGCTCCTGCCGAACCTGAGCAGATCGGGGACCGCCTTGGGATAGGCCAGCTTCCAGCCGGTGAACACCAGTACCGCCGCCAGGCTGGCGACCGGAATGTAACTCAGGGTGAACGGCAGCACCGCCGCGAATAGCAGCAGCCAGACGCCGTGCAGGAATGCGGAAGCGCGCGTCTTGCCGCCCGCCTCGACATTGGCAGTGGAGCGCACGATCACGCCGGTCATCGGCAGCGCGCCCAGCACGCCGCAGATCGAATTGCCCACGCCCTGCGCGACCAGTTCCTTGTCGTACTTGGTACGCGGCCCCTGGTGCAACTGGTCCACCGCGCTCGCGCTCAGCAGCGTTTCCGCACTGGCGATGAAAGCGACCGAGACAGCGGCGATCAGTATCTCCTTGTTGAATGCAAGACGCAGATTCTCCAGTGTCGGATACTTGATCACCGACCAGAAATTGTTGATATCTTCCGGGTTGGCGAGCAGGTCGGGAATGTATTTGATCTTCAGTTGCATCACGACAGAGACGATCACCGCCGCCACCACCGCCACCAGCGGGCCCGGCAACACTTTCAGCCGTTTCGGCGCAAACATGCTCCACAGCACGATGATCGCGATGGTCAGCAGGCCGACGAAGAACGCCTGCAATGAGCTGCCGCCGGAAGTGAACGTATCCATCAGCGCCGGCACGATACCGGCGAAGTTATCCATGCCGGAACCGATTGGCTTGTTGTCGAGCATGACGTGAAACTGCGAAGCGAGGATCAGCACGCCGATACCGGCCAGCATGCCGTGGATGACCGCGGGCGACACGGCACGGAACCACTGCCCGAGCTTGAGCACTCCGGCGGCCAGTTGCAGCAGACCGGCCAGCAGCACGATCACGCCCAGCATCGCGATGCCGTGATGTTGCACCAGTTGCCACACCAGCACGGTCAGGCCCGCCGCCGGACCGCTGACCTGCAAAGGCGAACCCGCAATCAGGCCGACCACCAGCCCGCCAACGATGCCGGTGACCAGCCCTGCCATCGGCGACACACCGGAAGCGATCGCCACGCCCATGCACAGCGGCAACGCCACCAGAAAGACGACTACCGAAGCCAGTGCATCCTTGCCTATCGTTGCCCGAAAACCCTGAATTGCCCTGCTGCCTTGAAGCGAATGCGACATTCCTGAAGCCCCAATAAAGATTCGTTCCTATAACCAGGTTCTGATACCGTCGTTGTCACCGATGCTCTGCTTCAGCAGACGGCGCTTGGCATCCGGCTTCACCTTAATCACTTCGGCATAGATATCTTCCAGCGCCTTCTCCTCATCCATGAAGAAGTTCTCCTCGCCGATATATTTCAGCAGGCCGGAATGACGCATCACGTCGAGCACCTGTTTCTTCAGCCCGCTGAACACCACACGGATGCCGCCGGCACGCAGGCGCTCGACCAGATGGTGAATGACTTCCTCACCCGAAGCATCAAGTTGATTGATGCCGTCACTCACGATCAGCAGACATCTGGCCTGCGGGTTGTTGGCCACCGCCTCCAGCACGGTATCCTCGAAGTAGGGCACGTTGGCAAAATACAGCGAGCCATCGTAGCGCATGGCGATGATGTTCTCGCTCACCGGCAGGTTGTGCACCTTCACGTCGCGCAAGTGACCATCAGGATGGCGGCCGAGGATGGCGACACGCGGTTTCATGGTGCGGTACAGATACAGGATGATCGCGAGACCGGCTCCGATTATGATGCCGTTGTCCAGGTGCGGCGCGAAGGCCAACGTGGCAACGAAGGTGACCACGGAGGCGACGCCGTCATGCTTGTGCGTGTGCCAGGCATGCGCGATGGCCTTGAAGTTGACCAGACCGATCACTGCCATCATGATCACCGCCGCCAGCACCGCCTGCGGCAGGTGATACAGCAGCGGCGTGAGGAACAGCAGCGTGACCAGCACGATCAGTCCGGCGAACACGTTGGACAGGCCGGTGACTGCGCCCGCGTTGAGGTTCACCGCAGAGCGCGAGAACGAACCGCTGACCGGGAACGACTGACTCAGACTGCCGACGATGTTGGAGATACCCTGCCCGAGCAACTCCTGGTTGGGGTCGATGCGTTGTCTGGTCTTGGCTGCCATAGCCTTGGCGATGGAGATCGCTTCCATAAATCCGACCAGTGAGATCACCAGCGCGCTGGACAACAGCGACATCATGGTCTCCCAGCTCATCTTGGGCAAACCGATGTCGGGCAGACCGGAGGGAATGCTGCCGACCACTTCGCCGCCGCCGACCAGCTTCAACTCACCCTTGCTCACTTTCTTGATGCGCCAGCGATAACCGTCGGACAGCTCACCCTGCGGCACCTGCCCGGTCAGATACAGTTTGGCCGGTTGCGTATCGGTCGCCGGAACCTGTTCGAAGATGAATTTGCGCAATGAACGCGCGGCCTTGCGGCTCTCCCCTTCCAGGTGTTCGATCTCCAGCTTGATCAGTTCGGTCTCGTATCTCAGCGCCGCAATATGCTGCCCGCTGCCATCTTTCGACTTCTGCATTAGCTTGAGCTCGGCCGTCTTGGCGCTGAGCACACCGTTCAATTCCTCCATCCTGATCTCGCCACGCGAAAAATCGTTGGCCAGCGTCTTGACCTCAATATCCGCGATCTCCTCGATCTTGCCCTTGCTGTTGTGCTCGAAGCCGATGGCGAAGCTGGCGACGGTGGTGATGGCCACCGCGATCAGCACGCCGGGCAACTTGGGCGCGAACTTCTTCAATCCCCACATGATGGCAAAGGCCGAGACACCCATAATCAGCGTCGGCCAGTGCGTCTCGCCGATCTGCAGCAAGACACCCCAGATGTCGTTGATGAAATGTTCGCTGCGTCCCATGGACACGCCGAACAGTTTGTTGAGCTGGGACAAGCCGATGATGATGGCGGCGGCGTTGGTGAAACCGACGATCACCGGGTGCGACAGGAAGTTCACCACCACGCCGAGTTTGAAGATACCCAGACCCAGCTGGATCAGACCAACCATCAACGCAAGCAGGATGGCCAATGCGACGAACTGTTCGGAACCGGTTGCCGCCAGCGGTGCCAGCGCGGAAGCCGTCAGCAGCGAAGCAACCGCGACAGGCCCGGTGGCGAGTTGCGCCGACGAACCCCACATGGCCGCGATGATGCCGGGCAGGAAGGCTGCATACAGGCCGTAGTAGGCGGGCAGTCCCGCCAGTTGCGCGTAAGCCATGGATTGCGGGATGAGCACCAGTGCGACGGTGATACCCGCGATCAAGTCGGTTCTGACGTTCGCACCGTTCAGCGGCCACCAGGACAGGAATGGAAAGATGCGTGCAAGACGGCTATTCATACTGCCCCCGGTTTCAAATTGCAGGAATCATGCGCTGGTCAGAAAATCAGGTTCAGCATGATCATCAGCACGGCGATGAACAGGATGGTCATGATACCGCCCGCGCGCATGTAATCGGCCACGCGGTAACCGCCCGGCCCCATCAACAGCGCGTTGACCTGATGGGTCGGCAGGAAGAATGAGTTCGAAGTCGCCAGCGCCACGGTCAGCGCGAACACTGCCGGGTCGGCACCCGCGCCGATGGCGATGTTCACGGCCAGCGGCACCAGCAGCACTGTCGCACCCACATTCGACATCACCAGCGTAAAGAACGTCGCCAGGATGGCGATCGCCAACTGGATCACCCAGATCGGCGTGCCGCCCAGCAGCAACAGCGTCTGTTCCGCGATCCACTTTGCCGTGCCGCTGGTCTCGACCGCGAGGCCGAGCGGGATCAGACTGGCCAGCAGGAACACCGACTTCCAGCTCACCGCGCGGTAGGCCTCCTCGATGCTGAGCACGCGCAACAGGATCATGCCGATGGCGCCGGTCATCAGCGAGATCGACAGCAGAGTGTCGGTGAACAGGATCAGCACGAGCGCGATGGCGAAGCAGGCGAGTGCGGCACTCACTTTGTGCGGGCGCATTTCCTCGTGCGGGAACTCGGTGGTGACGACAACGAAGTTCTTGTCCTTTTCCAGATGTGCCAGCGCTTCCCATCCGGTATGCACGATCAGCGCATCGCCTGACTGCAGTGGCAGGTTGCGCACGCCGTCGCCTTCGCGCAGGGTGTTGCCGCCGCGATGCAAGGCTGTCAGAGAGATACCGTAGGTTTTGCGCATCCAGACATCGCGCGCGCTCTTGCCGATGAGTTCGGATCCGGGCGGGATGACGATCTCGGCGATACCCGCCTTGGCAGGCGAAAGTTGATCGGCAAAGGTCTCCATTTCATCGCGCAGTTGCAATCCCTTGGCGGCAACGAATTCGTTCAGCCGCTCCGGCGCGCCGAGCAGGCCCAGTACGCTACCGGCAGCAATCTCGACGTCGCGCGAAGGTCCCATGCGCAGGTCGTCGCTACCGCGCATGATGGCGACAACGCGCAAACGGTAAGGCCGCTCGATGTCATCGAGTGTCTTGCCGACCAGCCGGCTCTCGGGCGGCACCACCACTTCGCGCACCGCATAGTCGAGACCGTATAGATTCTGGAAATAATCCATCGCATTGGCGCCGCTGGTGACGCCGTCGCTCGTGTTGCCGGGCAGCACATAGCGCCCGGCGAAGACGAAATAGGCGATGCCGGAAGCCAGCAGTGCCAGACCGATGGGCGTGACGGTGAACAGCGACCATGTCTCCATCTGCTGCTCCGGCGGCAATGCCTTGTTCGATGCCAGGATCAGGTCATTGAGCAGGATCAGCGGGCTGGAACCGACCATGGTAATGGTGCCGCCGAGAATGGCGCAGAAGCCCATCGGCATCAGCAGGCGCGACATCGGCAGGCCGGTGCGCGCCGAGATACGACCGACCACCGGCAGGAACAGCGCGGCGGCGCCGACGTTCTGCATGAAACTGGAGATGAAGCCGACCGTGCTGGAAATCGCCGGGATGATACGTCCTTCGGTATTGCCCGCCACCCGGATGATGAAGCTCGCCACCTTGCTCATCAGGCCGGTCTTGTCCAGCCCCGCACCGACGATCATCACCGCGATGATCGAGATCACGGCATTGCCGGAGAAGCCGCTGAAGAGTTCCCTGCCCTGCACCAGCGGTTTGGGCAGATCGATCAGGCTGCCGAAATGACTGATCAGACCCAGCAAGACCATGATGCTGACCGCCGCCACATCGACACCGACCACCTCGAAAGCGAACAGATACACCGTCAACAACAGCAGGTTGAGAACAACGGCGATCTCGCGACTTGGCGCGAACATGAATGCGGACACGCCGACCAGCGCGAAGATGACGGCGGCGATGACGGTTCTGGTCTGGATGGTTTTGCTGCTCATTGTATGAATCCCCGATTTGTTCTGACTGATGTTTGCATTCCCTGCAGAGTCACTTTGCTACAGCTGATTCATGCTGTCCGCGGCTCCCCGTCCGGCAATCTCTCATGACATTCCGAGAATATGCGCGCCGTGCAGTTGCGGCAGATCTCAGGGTCAAGCGTGGAATAGATCGGCTTGATCCAGTTAGACATGGTCGGAAAGAACCCGCCCTCCCCGATATCATCCAGCTTGTCCGACTTGCGCAGGAACTTGTAGATATCGTCCTTGCAGCGATAGAAATAGAGGCCGCCTCCCATCTTGCGGCGGCGGCGCGCTTCCTGCGCCAGCATCTCGGCACCCGCCACATCGACAAAACTGATACCGCGCGCGATGACCAGCACGGATTTCTTCTGCGGTTCGATCTCGTCTATCTTCTGTAGGCTGCTCTGCACATGGTCCACCGCACCAAAGAAGATCGCACCGTTCAGACGCACCATGGCCAGTTGCGGACATTGCGGATGGTCTTCGGCGCCGACGAAGTGATATGCGCCCTCCTCCTTCGCCGGCACCACCGGCACGATACCCGGACGCGAGACACGGAACAGGTAGATGGCGAGCGAAAGCAGGATGCCGAAGAAGATGCCCTTCTCCAGATCGACCAGCGTGCCCAGCAGGGTCACCCACAATATGACCGTCTCGGAACGGCTGGTCTTGCCAATGCTGCTAATGTGGTGAAAATCGATCAATCCCCAGGCAACCAAAAACAGGATGCCCGCCATTGCCGCGGTCGGCAGGTAGGAGGCCAGCGGCGCGACCAGCAGCAACACCAGCACCAGGAAGAGTGACGCATACACCGTCGCCATCGGCGTCTTTGCGCCCGCAGCATAGTTCACGCCGCTGCGGTTGAACGAACCGCACGAGGCGTAACTGGAGAAGAAACTGCCAATCAGGTTGGACAGGCCCTGACCGATGAACTCCTGGTTGCCGTCGATACGCTGCTCCGATTTCACCGCGATGGAGCGAGAGATGGAGACCGCCTCCGTCAGTGCCAGCATGGTCACCACCAAAGCGGGGAACAGCACCTTGTGGATGGTCGCGTAGGAGAAGTCCGGCAGCGACAGCGGCGGCAGATGCGCGGGCAAGGCCCCCACGGTCGTAATTAGCGTGGTCTCCACGCCAAGCTGCAGATTAAGCAAATAGGCGATCACGCTGCCAATCACCATCGCCACAATCATGTACGGCAGCTTGGGGATGTATATCTTGGCCAGAATACCCGTAGCCAGCGTGACCGCGCCGACCAGCGTGACCCAGGGATTGATATTGCCGAACTGCTCGATGAAACGTTCGATCACCACATGAAAGTGCGCGCCGCGCTCGATGGCGATACCAAAGAAGTTCTTCACCTGGCTGGCCGCGATGAGCAGCGCCGCGCCTGCAGTGAAACCGATCACCACGGTGTGCGAGATGAAGTTGACCAGCACACCCATGCGCGCCAGACCCAGAATCAGCTGGAACAGCCCCACCAGAAAGGTCAGCGTGAGCACCATACTGATGAACTCGGGCGAACCGGGATCGGCCAGCGGACTCATGGCAGCGAACACCGCGATGGAGATGGCGGTGGTTGGCCCCGACACCAGATGCCAGCTCGACCCGAACAGGGCGGCGATGATCGCGGGCACCATCGCCGCGTACAGACCATATTCCGGCGGCATGCCGGCGATGGTGGCGAAGGCCACACCCTGAGGCAACACGATCAGCGCGCCGGTGATACCCGCGACCAGATCGGCACGGGTGGTTTGCTTGTCCACCAGATGCTTCCACTGCAGAAACGGTAACAGGCGGTGCAACCAGTAATTGCGCGTGTGTGAGCTTTTCAAGATGTCGTGATCAACCTATGGTCTGGTAATAGAGGTTCTGCGGATGGTTGGCCTGCGCGAAGAAGAACCAGCGCTCCACCATCAAGCCGATGTACTGAATCACGAATGCCACGCCGAGCAAGGCGGGTGAGAACAGTCCCAGCGCCAACAGGGCCAGCGGAAGAACGAACGCCATTACCAGAAACGTCGGCTTGATCACGCGCATGAAGACGAGGCTCTTGCCGTGGAAGAACTCGCGTGTATTGAACGTGCCTCCCATCGCCCCCATCGAGCGCTGCACGATAGTGGGATGCTTGACGCCGATGGCGGTCTGCATGGTCGATTTCGGCTTCAGGCGTGCGTTGCGCACCAGCGAGGCGGCGCGTCCGGCGAATGCCAGCACGGTGATGATGATCGCCCAGCCGGCGAAGAAGTCAGCCTGGTCGGGTGCGGCCGAGGCCGCGTAGAACGCCGCCAGGATGAAGCCGGAAGACCCGCCCATCAGGATGTAGTTGATCACGGTCAGCGGCGAGTACCACTCGCGCAGGAAACGCAGGCAGGCGTAGATCATCGCGGTACAAACGAACAGCGTGAACGCCAGCAAGGTACCGACAACGCCGAGCACGAAAGACAGATCGATGGGCTGGCCGCTGGGCAGTGTCAGCAGCACCGGGCGGAACCCGGCCAGGTGCGACACGCCATACAGGAACACGATTCCCATGAACGCCGGCAGCGCGATCAGCTCGCGCGACAGCCAGGAAGTGCGCCACTGGGTCATGCCGCGCCATGCGCGGGTGACCATGTAGATGGGCTTGCCGAGGTGAAACACCGCTGCAAACAGGCCGCCACCAAGAAACACCATCGCGATGGCAGTGCCGTAGCCGTAGAAATCATCCGACTGCATCGGCAGCAGGCCGAACAGCGCATACGACTGGTGCGTGAACAGGGCGAGGAACAAGCCCTGCGCCGCTCCGATGAGCGTGGTCAGAAAAATGACGGAAAATGCTGGTTTCATAATGTACCGTTCCTAAACTGGTTGCTTCATTACCATGCCGAGGCATCGTCCATCGACGAGGCGCCCTTCGCCGGTTTGGGCAGGTGACCGTCCACTTTGAGCGGATTGTCCGCGCGCTCCAGCTCATCCATGTGGATCTTCATCTTCATCTTGCGGCGCGGCAGGTAATGGTTGGCGGGTTGCGTGCCCCACTCGGGCATCAGCGCATAACCGCCCTCCTCGCGGATCGCCAGGGACACCGCCGATTCGGGATCGTGGATGTCGCCGAACAGACGCGCACTGGTCGGACAGGCTTTGACGCAGGACGGTTTGCGGTCGGCTTCCGGCATGGACATATCGTAGATGCGGTCCACACACAGGGTGCACTTCTTCATCACCTTGGCTTTCTCGTCGATCTCGCGCGCGCCGTACGGGCAGGCCCAGGTGCAATACTTGCAGCCGATGCACTTGTCGTAATCCACCAGCACAATGCCGTCCTGCTTGCGCTTGTACGATGCGCCGGTCGGGCACACCGGCACGCAGGGCGGATCCTCGCAATGCAGGCAGGATTTGGGAAAATGCAGCGTCTCGCTGTTCGGGTAGGTGCCGATCTCGAAAGTCTGCACGCGGTTGAAGAAGGTGCCGGTCGGGTCCTGTCCGTAGGGATTTTCGTCGCACAGCGGGCCGGCCGAGCCGGAGGTGTTCCACTCCTTGCAGCTGGTCACGCAGGCGTGGCAGCCGACGCAGACGTTCAAGTCGATGACTAGGGCGAGCTGGGTCATTTCGCACCGCCCTTCTTGCCGCCGCCGAAGTAGGCTTGCCAGCTCGGATGTTCTTTCATACCGGGATACTTCTTCATGGGTTCGAATTGCGGCGAGGTCTGTTCGGGCTCGCCCTCTTCCGCCTTGTAGATGCGCACGCGCACGTCGTACCAGGCCGCCTGTCCGGTGATCGGATCGGAGTTGGAGAAACGCTTGCCGTCCGCTTCCGGCGGCAACTCTTCCGAGATCACGTGGTTGAGCAGGAAGCCCTGCTGCGATTCGTTCGCATCCGGCGACAGGTTCCACGCACCGGCGGCTTTGCCAATGGCGTTCCAGGTCCACACCGTGCCGGGTTCGACCGACTCGCTGTAGCGCGCCATGCAGCGCACTTTGCCCCATTGCGATTCGCACCATATCCAGTCGCCGTCGGCGATGCCCGTATCCTTGGCCGTCTTCGCATTGACGTAGAGATAGTTGTGCGCGTGGATCTGGCGCAACCATGCGTTCTGCGAATCCCAGGAGTGGTACATCGCCATCGGGCGCTGCGTCAGCGCCGACAGCGGGTACTTCAGCTTGTCGGTGGTCTGCGTCTCCAGCGGCTCGTAGTAGAACGGCAACGGATCGAAGAAGGTCTCGATGCGCTTGGCCAGATGCTTGGGCGGCTGGCGCGTGATGCTCTTGCCCTGCGCGGCGAGGCGGAACTTCTGCAGCACTTCGGAATAGACATGGATCAGGATGGGTTCGGCATAGCGCGTGATGCCGTTGCTCTGCGACCACTCCAGATAGCCCTGGTTCCAGTTGCGCATGAACTGGTAGGAGCGCGGCAACTTGTAGTGGTGCACGCAATCGTTCTTGGCATACATCTCCCACTGGTTCGGGTTCGGTTCGCCGCGCAGCGTCTTCTCGCCGCCCTTGCCGCGCCAGCCCGAAAGGAAGCCGATGCCGGAACCCGGCGCGGTCTCCCAATTGACGATGAAGTCGGGATAGTCTTTGAACTTGCGCCCGCCATCCTTGTTCACAAAAGCGGGCAGCTTCAGGCGCGAGCCGAGTTCGATCAGCACTTCCTGGAACGGCTTGCATTCGCCGGTCGGCGGCACCACCGGGATGCGCACCGAATCTACCGGGCCGTCGAACTCGGAGATCGGACGGTCGAGCATGGACATCACGTCGTGGCGCTCGAGGTAGGTCGTGTCCGGCAGGATCAGATCGGCGAACGCGGTGGTCTCGGATTGGAAGGCGTCGCACACCACCAGGAACGGGATCTTGTATTCGCCGTTCTCATCCTTGTCGACCAGCATCTTGCGTACTTCGCTGGTGTTCATCGAGGAGTTCCAGGCCATGTTGGCCATGAACAGCAACAGCGTGTCGATCTTGTAGGGATCGCCGCGCCAGGCGTTGGTGATGGCGTTGTGCATCAGGCCGTGCACCGACAGCGGGTACTCCCACGAGAACGCCTTGTCGATACGCACCGGAGTGCCATCCTCGTTGACAAAGAGATCGTCCGGATCGGACGGCCAACCTAGCGCCATACCGTCCAGCGGTGTGTTCGGCTGCACGGCCTTGGGATGGTTGGGCGTACGCGCGCAGGGCGGGATCGGACGCGGGAACGGCGGCTTGTGGCGGAAACCGCCCGGGCGGTCGATGGTGCCCAGCAGCGTCATCAGTATCGACAGCGCGCGGATGGTCTGGAAACCGTTGGAGTGCGCAGCCAGACCGCGCATGGCGTGGAACGAGACCGGATTACCGGTGACGGTGTCATGCTCCTTGCCCCAGGAATCGGTCCAGGCGATCGGCAGTTCGATCTTCTGGTCGCGCGCGGTGATACCCATCTCGTGTGCCAGGCGCTTGATGGTGCCGGCGGGAATGCCGGTGATCTGTTCCGCCCATTCCGGCGTGTAATCCTTGACACGATCCTGCAGCATCTGGAATGCGGGTTTGACCGGAGTGCCGTCGGACAACTTGAATTCGCCGAGCAGGAAAGGATCGGCGCCTTCGGTATGGGTAATCACCGCCTTGTTGGTGTTGCGGTCCCACCACAGCTTGTTCTGCGGGTCGTAGCAACCTTCTTCCTTGGCCACTTCGGTACGCACGAACATGCCGAACTCGTCATGCTTGTCGTCGAGGTTGATGAGTTGCCCGGAGTTGGTGTAGCGCACCAGGAATTCGCGGTCGAACAGGCCGAGGGCAATGATCTCGTGGATCAGGGCCAGCATCAAAGCGCCGTCGGTGCCGGGACGGATGGGCACCCACTCGTCGGCGATGGCGGAGTAGCCGGTGCGCACCGGATTGATGGAGATGAAACGGCCGCCCTCGCGCTTGAACTTGGAGATGGCGATCTTCATCGGGTTGGAGTGATGGTCTTCCGCCGTGCCAATCATGATGAACAGCTTGGAACGTTCGAGGTCGGGGCCGCCGAACTCCCAGAATGAGCCGCCGATGGTGTAGATCATGCCTGCGGCCATGTTGACCGAGCAGAATCCGCCGTGCGCCGCGTAGTTGGGTGTGCCGAACTGGCGTGCGAACAGGCCGGTCAGCGCCTGCATCTGGTCGCGTCCGGTGAATAGCGCGAACTTCTTCGGGTCGGTCGCACGGATCTTACCCAGTCGCTCACCGAGGATGGTGAAGGTCTCTTCCCAGCTGATCTCTTCGAACTCGCTGGTACCGCGCTCTGCGCCGGGCTTGCGGCGCAACGGCTTGGTCAGCCGCGCGGGCGAATACTGCTTCATGATGCCGGACGAACCCTTGGCACAGATAACGCCGTTGTTGAGCGGATGGTCGGGGTTGCCGTCGATATAACGGACTTCTCCGTTGCGCATGTGCACGCGGATGCCGCAACGGCAGGCGCACATATAACAAGTGGTGTTTTTAACCTCGGTTTTCGCGTCCGCAACCGGCGGCGCGAGAGGGTCATGCAAAGGGGTCGATGACATTGGCTGGTGTATTTATATAGTTATCGAGGTGCTACAGCCCTACAAAACTACTAGGCTTTTTTAGGCCCGCAAGTATGCGTATCCCGCGCCAGCACTACCATAGCCGTGATGAGGGATTGAAGCATAACCCATAAGGGGGGTGCCTCTCTCAACCCATGAGGGCTATCGCCTAGTGACGGAGCTTACTCTAGTGTGCGAAACCTGAGAATTCATAAGTAGTTGACAGGATTACTACAATACTAAAGGGAGGCATGAATATGGCGTTGGTCAACCCGCATGGCGGGGGCAGTCTCAATCCGTTGTTGCTCGAAGGTTCCGCACTCAAGTCCGAACTCGAAAAAGCAAAGAAACTTCCACAAGTCAAAGTCAGCTCGCGCGAAAAGGGCGACATCATCATGTTCGGCATCGGCGGCTTCACCCCGCTGGATGGCTTCATGACGCATGCCGACTGGCAAGGTGTGTGCGATGGCATGAAGATGGCCAACGGCCTGTTCTGGCCCATCCCCATCACGCTGTCTGTCAGCCAGGCCGTCGCCGACTCGATCAAGACCGGCCAAGAGGTTGCGCTGACCGACCCGGAGAACGGCGAGACGCTTGCCACCATGTCGATCACCGAGAAATACACCATCGACAAGGCGCACGAGTGCGCCATGGTGTTCAAGACCACCGACCCGAAACACCCCGGCGTCAAGATGGTCATGGAACAGGGCGAAGTCAATCTGGCCGGCTCCATCAAGGTGCTGTCGCAAGGCGGTTTCCCGGAGAAGTATCCCGAGCTGTTCAAGACGCCCAAACAGACACGCGAGATCTTCAGCCAGATGGGCTGGTCCAAGATCGCCTGTTTCCAAACGCGCAACCCGATGCACCGTTCGCACGAGTATCTGGCCAAGATCGCCATCGAAGTGTGCGACGGCGTGCTGATCCACTCGCTGCTGGGCAACCTCAAACCGGGCGACATCCCCGCCGAAGTGCGCGCCAAGGCCATCGGCACCCTGACCGAGAAATATTTCGTCAAGAAGACCGTGGTCCAGGCAGGTTATCCGCTGGACATGCGTTATGCCGGTCCGCGCGAGGCACTGCTGCACGCGGTGTTCCGTCAGAACTACGGCTGCTCGCACCAGATCGTCGGTCGCGACCACGCCGGTGTCGGCAGCTACTACGGCCCGTTCGACGCGCATCACATCTTCGACCAGGTGCCCAAGGGCGCGCTGGAAACCGAAGCTCTGAAGATCGATATCTCGTTTTGGTGTTATAAATGCGGCGGCATGGCCTCGGCCAAGACCTGCCCGCACGACGATGCCGACCGCCTGCAAGTCTCCGGGACGCAGTTGCGCAATTCACTCTCCAAAGGAGAGAATGTGCCCGCAGAGTTCAGCCGTCCCGAGGTGCTGGAGATTTTGCGTGCCTATTACGCGAGTTTGGAAGAAGCTGGAAAGTAATGTTGGTAGGTTCGTAGAGTGAAGAGCTTTTTGTGGAAGTAACTTTTTCCATACTCGACAGCCAAGCAGTTTAAAGATAGTCATTCGTCTGCAATTTTTGAGGAGAAACTGATGTTCACAAGCAATCCCTTTGTCGATCTTTCGGCATCGATTCCAACCGCCTACATGCAGTGGTATATCGTCGTGATGGTCCTGCTGGTCATGGGCGGGACAATACTTGACATGCTGCACAAGAAAAGCGCGCAGTACTTTTTCGAGAATGCGAAAAAAGCTCAGAAGAGCGCCAAACGCGAAGTGAGCGGCGGTGAAAAGGTGTCGATGGCCGCAGGCGTGCTGGTCAAGGAAGTATTGACCTCCGGTGAATTCGACAATCCACGACGCAGGATCTCCCATCTGTTGACCATGTGGGGCACCATCATCTTCATCGTGACCACCGCAATCATGATCTTCTCGCCGGAGTCCACCTCTACCCTGCTGCCGCAGCTGTGGCACATCGGCGCGCTGATGCTGGCCGTGGGCGGATACTGGTTCTGGTTCTTTATCCGCGCCGATGTGGCTGCGGAAGGACTGTCCGCTTTCCGGCTCGAGCGCGCTGACCTGTTCATCCTCTCGCTGCTGGCCACCTCGACCTTCGCATTGATCTGGTCGTTCACCGGCGGTGGTGTGACCGTGTTCTTTGCCTTGTTCATCCTGTCCAGCACCGTGCTCTTTGGCGGCGTGTATTGGTCCAAGTTCGCGCACATGTTCTTCAAGCCAGCTGCGGCCTTCCAAAAGCGCGTGATCATGGCCGACGGTGGACGCGAGAACCTGCCGCCCGACTATGACCTGACTGATCCGGAAGTACAGCGCAAGTTCCCGGATGTGCCCCAGTATATGGGCAAGAACCCGCCCAACATGGGACTGTGCATCAAGGCCGAACGAGCCGACCATTACTAATGCTGTCTTGACTAATTTTCAATAAGAAATAGAGGAGTATCTTATGCCAACGTTTGTATATATGACACGTTGTGATGGTTGCGGAGAATGCGTTGACATCTGCCCGTCCGACATCATGCACATCGACAAGAAGCTGCGTCGCGCTTACAACATCGAACCCAGCATGTGCTGGGAATGCTATTCCTGTGTGAAAGCATGTCCGCATCAGGCGATCGATGTACGCGGCTATGCCGACTTCGCCCCGCTGGGACACAGCGTTCGCGTGATCCGCGACGAAGAGAAAGGCACGATTGCCTGGCGCATCAAGTTCCGCAACGGCAAGAAAGATATGGAGCTGCTGGCTCCGATCACGACCAAGCCTTGGGGCTCGGCGACACCGGACCTCGCAAAGGTACCCGCCCCCAGCAAGGAAATGCGCAACAGCCAGCTGCTGTTCAATGAGCCTAAATACATTCGTATGGATGACGGCGGATTGCACACACTGCAATCCAATGGTCTGGAAATCAAAGAGGGAGTGCAATACTGATGAGCTACTCGACAATTATCGAAGACAATATCGACATTCTGGTTGTCGGTGCGGGCCTGGGCGGTACGGGTGCGGCATTCGAGGCAAGATATTGGGGTCAGGACAAGAAGATCGTCATCGCCGAAAAGGCAAACATCATGCGTTCCGGCGCTGTGGCGCAGGGCCTGTATGCGATCAACTGCTACATGGGTACCCGCTTCGGCGAGAACAATCCGGAAGATCACGTGCGCTATGCACGTATCGACCTGATGGGTATGGTTCGCGAAGACCTGCTGTTCGACATGGCACGCCACGTCGACTCCGCTGTGCATAACTTTGAAGAATGGGGTCTGCCCATCATGCGCAACGAGAAGAAGGGTTCGTATCTGCGCGAAGGCCGTTGGCAGATCATGATTCACGGCGAATCCTACAAGCCCATCGTTGCTGATGCAGCCAAGAAGTCGGCGGACAAGGTGTTCAACCGCATCTGCGTGACTCACCTGCTGATGGATGAATCCAAAGAGAACCGTGTTGCCGGTGCAGTGGGCTTCAATGTCCGCACAGGTAACTACCACGTGTTCAAGGCCAAGACGGTTATCTGCGGTGCCGGTGGCGCTTCCAACATCTTCAAGCCGCGCTCTGTCGGTGAAGGCGCGGGTCGTGTCTGGTACGCACCTTGGTCTTCGGGTTCTGCATATGGCCTGATGATCGAAGCCGGTGCCAAGATGACACAAATGGAAAACCGTATCGTGCTGGCTCGCTTCAAGGACGGTTACGGCCCTGTCGGCGCCTACTTCCTGCACCTCAAGACCTATACGCAGAATGGCTACGGTGAAGAGTACGAGTCGAAGTGGTTCCCGGCACTGCAGCAAATGGTGGGCAAGGAATATCTGGATCCGGAAGTTTCACACCGGACTCACCGCCCCATCCCGACCTGCCTGCGCAACCACGCGATCATCAACGAGGTGAATGCCGGTCGCGGCCCGATCCACATGGTCACCATGGAAGCCTTCCAGGATCCTCACCTTGAAGAGATCGGCTGGCACAACTTCCTGGGCATGACCGTTGGTCAGGCCGTGTTGTGGGCAGCTACAGACGTGGATCCCAAGTACGAGAACCCCGAGCTGACCACTTCCGAGCCTTACGTCATGGGTTCGCACGCAACCGGTTGCGGCGCATGGTGTTCCGGTCCGGAAGACATCTCTCCGAAAGAGTATTTCTGGGGCTATAACCGCATGACGACCATTGAAGGTCTGTTCGGTGCCGGTGATGCGGTGGGCGGAACACCGCACGCCTTCTCGTCCGGTTCGTTCACCGAAGGTCGACTGGCTGCCAAGGCTGCTTGCAAATACATCGATGATGGCAAAGCAGAGGGCATCCGTGTCTCCGACGCTCAGATCAATCGTCGTAAGGAACAAGTCTACAAGCCCATGGAAACTTACCGCGTCTTCAGCAATGAAGTAGTTGCCGGTACGGTCAATCCCAACTTCATCAATCCGAGACAGGGTCTTGATCGTCTGCAGAAGATGATGGACGAGTACTGCGGTGGTTTTGGCGTCAACTACATGACCAACGACAAGCTCCTGAACATCGGCCTGAAGAAGATGTCGATTTTGGGTGAAGATCTGGAAAAGGTTGCCGCGTCTGATATCCATGAACTGCTGCGTGCATGGGAACTGAAGCATCGTTTCCTGACTTCCGAGAGCGTGTTCCAACATACGCTGTTCCGTAAGGAGACTCGTTGGCCGGGTTACTACTACCGCGGCGACGTGATGAAGCTGGATGACAAGAACTGGCACGTGCTGACAGTTTCCCGTCGTGACCCCAAGACGGGTGAGTACACGATGGAAAAAGCACCGCTCTACCACCTGGTAGGTGATGTAGAGAAAGCGGCGCCGGTAGACCACCACTAAGCAAATGCAGGCCTGATTTAGCAGTTTTGTAAAATCAGGCCTGCGAAGTAATATTTGCTATAACTTGTTAGTCTGTTAGAAAGGACCGGCATATTATGTTGGTCCTTTTTTTATCTATTCAGCTAGTAGTGTGACATCGCTATAGATAGAATCATGAAACACTGCGCAGCATGGGATATCTTATGAACATTATTGAAAAAACAGATGAAGAGATTTTAGAGTTGGCACACCCGATGTGGGCCGATCTTATCAAGTACTCCAATGAAGGAAACTACGGTGCCTTCACGCGCAATTTTTCAAGCACTTTCATTGCGGGCGCCAATGAAGTTGAAATGGGCAAGCAGTTTGCAAGAAGCGATCTGGCGAAGAACCTGTCGGAAGATTACTCCTATCTCGGCATGATACGCCGCGGTGAATATGTCACTGTTCTATACAAAGTGATAAACAAGAAAAATAATAGTGAATGGCTGGGAAGACTTGTGCTGGGTTATGAAAAAGACAAGGTCAGGATCTTCGGCGCTACGCTGTTCTAAAAAATATTATCAATATCAGGACGCACTAGTCATGTCAGATACGATTGAAGACGAAAAATTCGTTGAACTGAATTACAAGGTCATCGATAACAAAACCGGTGACGTATTGGTTACTGTGGATTATCCGCTGGCTTATGTTCATGGCGTGAATGATGTGATGTCTGAAGAAGTGACCAAGGAACTGTATGGCAAAAAAGTCGGCGACATCATCGAAGTGCCGATAGACACTGCAAAGTTGTACGGCGAGAGAGATGAATCTCTGGTATTCACCGATCGCATAGAAAATGTTCCGGAAGAATTTCGCGAGATCGGCATGACCATCACCATGGCAAATGAAAAGGGTGAGCCCAAAGACTTCATCGTTACGCGTTTCGACGACAAGACATTGACTATCGACGGCAATAACCCGCTTTGCGGCAGAGAAGTCACTTTCAAGTTGGAAGTGCTGTCGATACGCGAAGCCACCGAGGAAGAGATCGAGCTTGGCGGAGCGGTCGGTGCCGATCCCGAGCTGAATGAGATACTCGACCGGGCACAATGAATTTCTCAACCAATTACATCATTTTCCCGCCGAACAAGGCGCTGGAACGCGCAATCGCGAATTCCATCGGCATGCTGAGTGCGGAGGCGGCCACAGCGGCGGCTCCGGATACCAAGGTTGCAGTAGCGGATAATTTTCGTTATGCACGGGGAAACTATGAGCAGCACCGTTTCAGCGCCAGGGTCTATGAGAATTTGCGCGAGGCGCTTGAGGCAGCGTTGGCAGACACTGCCGATACAGGTGATCTTGCCGCAAAGATAAGTCGCGCGCAGGAGCCATTGGTCTGGGCGGAGACGCAGAACAATCTCGGAAACATTCTTGCCGCACTGGGGCAGCAACGCAGAGATGCAGCATTGTTTGAACAGGCCACCCTGTGTTTTGGCAAGGCATTGGAGGAATTTACCCAGGAAGGCTCTCCCCTGGAATGGGCCGCTACGCAATATAACCTGGGCACGGCCAACCAGTCGCTTGGTCGGCTGCTTGAAGCCACACCGCCATTAAAGATCGCTGTAGATGCTTACACCAATGCTTTGCTGGTTTGGACACGAGAAAAGTCGCCGGAAGAGTGGATGTACACCATGCATCAACTGGGGGCCACCTTACATACGTTCGGTAAACAGCTTAAGGGCAACCGTCAATTTCAAAAGTCCGTTGTTGCCTATAAGAACGCTCTTGCCGCACTCGACGCAGATGATTACGCATTGGAACTGGTTGCCACGCATAACAATCGGGCGGCCGCTTTGCATCATCTCGGCGAGTCGGAAGAAAACCCTGATCGCTTGAAAGAAGCGATCAATTCCTACGAATTGGCATTAACGGTCAGTATGGAGCAGCAGTTGCCTATCCATGTGGCCGTCATCAGTCGGGTGAACAAGGCGACGGTACAAAATGTACTGGCTCAAATGACAAACGATGCTGTGCTCGCAGAAGAGGTCGCGGATGAATTCGAGGTGATCCTGGAATGTTTTCCTCACGCGCTGCAACCACTCTGTTTGAAGCATTGCGAGGAACAACTGAAAAAGGCGCAGTCGCAGCTAAACGTGATTTAAAGCTAGATTGGTTGAGGGCGAACTGAAATCAGATCCGCTCGGAAAGTTTGTTTTCCACCTCAATGAATGAACCGGTATCCGCCAGGAAACGGATCGTTCTGGCGCCGAACCCGACTTCCGGGCTTGATTCGCCTTTATCGACAGATAAAGTCAGTGTCACGCCCAACCTTGGAGACAGATTGTGACTTTTACAGACTTCAACGATTTTTTCTTTGATGGGTTCGAGCTGCTTGACGATGGTGTCGGTCAAGGCAAATACGTCCAGCTCTCCAGCGATGGTCTCCGTGGATAACTCCCAGGAACTGATGACGGGTTTATCCAGATTGCTGTGTGCGCCGGCAGCATTGACGGAGGTGGGTTCTATCCCAAGCAGGCGTGTGATGTCGTCGGGGTTGAAATGATAACCAAGCAGTGCAAAGTAAGCGCGTCCTTTATTCGATGCCAAGATAGTTTCCTCATTAACAATATTCTTGTGTCGAAGTATAAAGTATAGATTGAACCGGAGGTGTTCTGTTGTCGTCTGAAGCCACACAAGAAAAGAAAAGGGACCCCAATGATCCATGCCTGTTTTGCTCAGATGCGCGTGGGGTATCGATACAACATGAACTTGCTTACAGTGCCCGCGACTCCTACCCGGCGAGTCCGGGGCACACCGTGGTCATCCCTCGTCGGCATGTATCCAGCTTTTTCGACCTGACGCCGGAAGAAGTGGCTGCCTGTATGGGCCTCATTAAAGAGGAAAAAAAACTCATTGACGAGGAATTCAATCCGGATGGCTACAATGTTGGCGTCAATGTCGGACCAGCGGCCGGGCAAAGCATCTTCCATGTCCATATTCACATCATCCCCCGCTATAAAGGGGACGTTGAGAATCCCCAAGGGGGCGTGCGGCATGTGATTCCAAAGAAGGCACAATACACGCGCTAATAGTATAATTTCAGCAGCAAAATGTGAGGGGTCGAAATGCCTGTTTACAGACTTCCCGTTTTCAACCACCACTTTTTTAACCGAAGGAGATAGCAGCATGAGTGATGATAAGAAGCCTTTCTGCCGCCCCAAGATTGCGGATGGCCACGCATTCCGCGTAACTACCCGTCAGAAGGAAATCGTACCTGGGCAGTTTTTTGTTGGCTATGAAACTACCTGGGAGCCGGCCCAGAAAGAAGTGCCCTACAGCACTCCCAAGAAGCCCTGAATTAAGCAGCAAAGAACAACTCTGCCGCGCGAGCCTGAATGGTCGCGCGGCTTTTAATTTTCAGAGTTGTTGGTAGTACTCGGGCAAGCTGACCAAGCGCATGACCGAAGCCAGCGAGATCTTCAAAGACGACGGACATTGAAACAACTAGCCCGGGGCAGAATCTTACTGCGTCACTTCTGCCGCAGACTGCGGCTCCAGGAATCCACCCGCACGGAAAGTCAGCACCAGCGTATCGCGGTGACCGTTCTCCCCCGCAGGCTGGATAGGTGTCGATTCGTGAATGACGCGCTGGTCATCGAGCAGCAGCAGCGTCCACTTGTCGGTCAGCGTGAAACGCTGGCCATGGCGCCCGTTGAATTCGAAGATGCGGCTCTCGCCGCCTCGGATATTCTCGCGCCCGGCGAACAGGATGGCGACAAAATCGGTGCCGTCGCGGTGCGCGCCTTCCGGCGTCGGGCGGCCGATGCCGGTGCTGGTGTCGATGCGGAACTCGTGCGCTTCCACATACCAGGGTTGTTGGCCTTTGACGGTGGAACAGACTTGCGCGATGGACTGCAGCAGCCTGGTGATCACCGGTTGCGCCACGAACTCCGGCTTCAACGATTCGAACATGCGCAGCATGCCGCCGTGCAGCGCGTTGTATTCCAGCGGCTGGTAATGCGCGCGGTGCCGCACCTGCTTGATATCCTTGCCGTCTACGATAAAGCTGGCATGCCTGCGGCGGCGATAGCGTCCGCCGTCCTTGAGGAAGTTATCCGGCGGCAGATCGTCCCAATCCGGTTTCAGCGCCTCCAGTGCCGAAAGCGGCATATCGAGGAAAGTAGCCACCCCAGACGGGCTCAGCACCCCGAAACCCTGGCTCTTCACTGCATCGGCAAGGTGGGATGGATCGATATAGGTAGGGGAAAGATGGGCGATAGTCATAGCGAATTTGTCATGTAATCAATGCATCATATGATTTTTATGATGCGGGGCGCGTACTATAAATCATCATCCGCCACTTGCGCTGGGCTTCCGTTTCCAAATTGCACAAGATGTTGCAAAGATAACGTTTCCGGATCGTCCACAGCGCAATAAAGCAAAGAGATTGTGCTTTGCACAGGCAAGCGGGGTATATTCCGTCAGGCACAGACAGAAACCATCCGGTAATTGGGAAAACTTTGAAAACGATACTGCAATACCTCAAAACGCACGGCGAACGTACCGACGCCGAGATTGCCGACGCCACAGGGCTCACGCTTGCCAAAACACACGCGCAACTTGCCGACCTCGCTGCCAAACGTGAAATCATGGTGTGTCTTTCCACACGCTACGAAAAAGGCAAACCGGTCGAAAGCATGAAATGCCGCTTGGCCGGATACATCCCGCCCGCCGCACCGGGACGAAAATCAAAATCCCAGCTGAAGATATCCTGACCCTGCCCCACCCGCTTTCAACATGGCACGTCGCAAGCATTATCACGTCTATGTGATTGAACTGTCGAAGGACGTGCTCCACGAAGGCCGCTTCAAACGTTGCAACCCAGACTACCTACCCGGCAAACCCTGTGTGTATGTCGGCATGACCGGCCTTGATCCCGACGTGCGCTTTGACAAACACAAGGCGGGCATCCAGTCCAACAGCTATGTAAAAAAATATGGTTTGCACCTGCTGCCAGACCTCTATGAGGCCTTCAATCCGATGGTATATGACGAGGCTTGCGACAAAGAAGTGGAAGTGGGTATCGACTTGCGCTCGGCGGGATTCGGAGTGTGGCAGGCTTGATGGGAGATTTCTCACTCTAAGAAGATTTATTAAATTAATATCAATTAGATAAGATTTTCACCCTGCTAATTGTTGACAATAACACTCGGTAGTTTGAAGATGGCTACTCGGATGAGCTTGTCTCTGCTCACCACGTCAGCAGGAGGGAACCATCATGCTCGACATCAATAAAGCCATCAACAATCCACTGCATTACGAGAGCGACCCGGAAGGGAATCTGTCCGGCTTGACGCAGTGGTCACCCAACCATGCCAACCAGCAAGCGGGGGCCGAAGGGTTGGTGCTTACCGACGAACATTGGGAAGTCATCTACTTCTTGCGCGAGCGTTTTCGCCAGCACGGCAATAACGACAATGCGCGAGAGATATTGCGCGAGATGGAAGACCAGTTCTGCGACGGGCGCGGACGCGTCTATCTGTATGAACTCTTTCCGCACGGTCCGGTGAGCCAAGCCAGCCTGCTGGCTGGCTTGCCGCTACCGCCGCATGCACACGATCTTTCGTTCGGCAGCATGATGTAGCTGATCTGCTACTGGCATTCGTGGTTTGCCTGCACTTGCAGCAAATCTTGAATGAAGATGGAGATTAGGTCTGCGCCCAGGGCAAGCCATCGAAGCGCCAGCCATTGTGCGAATTGCGGTGATGGGTATCGTCGAGATCGCCTTCAAAACCGTGTGCCACGTTGTAGACATCCTTTATCCCGGCCTTCTCCAGCGCTTCTCCGGCATCGGCAGAGCGACGGCCGGAACGGCAGATGAGTACGACGGGACGGTTGACGCTGGCGGCCTTGCGCACTTTGGAAACGAAATGCGGGTCGATCTCCCAGTCGGGACCATCCACCCAAGGGATCAGGATGGAGCCGCGCGGGTGACCGACGAACATGTGTTCCATCTCGCTGCGCACGTCGATGAAGACGGCCTCGGGATTGGCCTTCATGAATTCGAAGGCTTCTTTGGGTAGAAGGTGTTGCATGCTGGCTCCCCTGTTTTTTTAACTGATGCGGGGATTATAACGCCACGCCAAGGCAGATGCCCTCCAACGTTGCGGGGACTGCCTTGGGGGCAGTGCTAAACGGATTACTTCTTGGCGATATCCTGCAACTTCTTCGGCTGCTTGCTTGCGATGGGAGCGTTCATCAACCCTCCGGTAGTTTGCGGATTTCAAAAGTCATGGTTGCCAGATCGCCAAGTATCCAGGTCGGGAGGGCTTTCACGCCCGGCGCGTCTATGCCCGCGACCGAACCGGGATTCACCAGCCAGCACTCGCCACCTTTGACATGGGGCTGTTTGTCGACATGTGCCGTGTGGCTGTGGCCGTGGCAGACCAGGTCGTAGTCGCCAGTGCAGGCGAAAGCGTGTCCATGGTTCGGCATATGGGTGACAAATATCTTGCGCCCGCCCAACTCCAGCACTGCTTCTTGGCCATAATAGGTGAATACGCCATTGGACTTTGCCATCGTCCGGTACAGCGACGCGACATCGCCGATGTTGTTGCCATGCACGGCATGGACGGGGATGCCCAGCTTGAGGGAAGCACGCAGTGTGTTCACACCGATCAGGTCGCCGCAATGGATGACAGCCTGCGCCCCGGCAGCCTGCGCCTCTACAATAGCCGCCACCAGGGGATCGGAGCGGTCATGACTGTCAGAAACGATGCAGATCTTCATACCATTTTCGTGTCGCGGGAATCCGGCGCATTAGGCAGAATTCACTCGCATAGTGTCTATAACCACATCGGGTGGCGCGAACTATAACCCTGTTGGGGTAGCTGGCAAAATTCGATTGCTGTCCGATTGATATTTGAGGCAAAGCGGCATAACCTAGCGCGCGGCATTGGTATACCAAGTGCATAATACGGCTATCGTACCAGATGGTATTTTCCGGATATCCTTTTTTCGAATGCTATGAGCAGAAAGATGAAACCAGTGGACGAACCGGACAACGCGGCGTTCTTCTGGACGCGCGACCCCGAGTTCGTACTCCCCGGCAAGAACGGCGGGCTGGATACCTGCGTGGAACAGGAATTCGCCGCTTCCCGCGCCAGTGACCTGCGCACACTGCTGAACTCGTTCCTCGAAACGGCCATCGGCATCATCAAGGCCCGCGCCGGCGTGGTACGCGTGCTGCTGCCGGACGAACAGACGCTACAGGTCATCAGCGCGGTCGGCCTGACCGGCGAAGAAATGGAAGCCGAGCGTATCGTCGACCTAGCCTGCGAGGATTGCGGTAAAGATGCATTCAAGCACGGCCTCTGCTCAACCGATGTCTACACCTGTGAGACACGGCAGGGTGACCGCCTGAACGGTCAATTCCAGTCGGTCATCTCCATTCCGATCGAATGCCGCAATTCCCCTGAAGCCCTGCTTGGCGTCTTTACACTGTTCTTCGATACCCCGCAATCCTCTTCGGGTAACGCCGCCACCATGGCGACCAGTTTCGCCGACCTGCTGGGTACCCTGATCGAGCACATCAAAACCACGCGCGAGGCAAAACGCGAGGAATTGTTAAGGGAACGTCAAAGCATCGCCAACGAGATCCACGATTCGCTGGCGCAGACGCTGAACTACGCGCGCATGAACACCACGTTGCTGAGCGATGCGGTGCGCAACGACAATGAACTGATGGCGACAAAATATGTGCGCGACATCGATGAGGCCTTGGAGATTGGCCAGAAGGCGGTACGCACCCTGATCACCGACTTCCGCAGCGAGATGGATCCAGCCGGCCTGTTGCACGCCTTGCAGATGCTGGCCGAGCGCTTCGAGGAACAGCACAACATCGTGCTCGATTGCTCCATTCGCGTCGCCGACCTCGACCTGCCGCTGGAGCACGAGATTCAGACCTATCACATCGTGCGCGAGGCACTCTCCAACATCGCCAAGCACTCCAACGCAGGCCATGCGCGGCTGATCGTTGACCATCTCTGCGGTTTCTACGTCTTCACCGTCGAGGACAACGGCGTCGGCACTTTTTCGCCCGTGGAGGGCCATTACGGCATCATCATCATGCGCGAGCGAGCGCAGCGTATCGGCGGAGAAATCAAGGTAGAAAGCACCAAAGGGCTTGGAACATGCGTACAATTATTCTTCCCTGAACCAGGGACGAACTGGAGAACTACGCATGGCTGAGGAATTGAAGATCGCACTAGTGGACGACCAGAGTCTGTGTCGGCGCGGGCTGAGTGAATTGCTCGCCCGCTGCTATGGTTTCAATGTACTCGGCGCAGTCGGCTCCATAGACGAATTGCGCAACCTGATCAAAGAGCAGCCCGACCTGCTGGTGATGGACCTGCGCATGAAACCGATGGATGGCCTGGCGATGCTGGAACAGGTACGCAAGGAAGGCTGCACCATCCCCGCCGTGGTGCTGACCATGAGCGATTCTGAAGTGGATCTGGGCAACGCGATCCGTGCCGGTGTGCGCGGCTATCTGCTCAAGGACATGGCGCCGGAGGAAGTGGTGGATGCCATCCGCCGCGTGGCAGCGGGCGAACTGGTAGTGGCCCCGACCATGACCGTAAAGATGATCGACATGCTGCGCGGCGACCAGCCGGGACAGGAGCCGAAGAACTCGCTCAAACTGCTGACCGAGCGCGAGCGCGAGATTCTGCAGCTGCTATCGCGCGGCGAGAGCAACAAAGCTATCGCGCAGACGCTGAAGATCAGCTATGACACGGTCAAGCAGCATGTGCGTCACATCCTGAACAAACTCAATCTGTCGTCCCGCGTAAAGGCGGCAGTGTTGTTCGCGAAAGAACAAGGCTCTCCTGATGATGGCGAAACCCCAGCCAGCAAGCATGTGGAGTCCAAGCAGCAGGGCAGCAAGTAAAACGGGGCAACACCGATCAATCGAAAAATTAGAGGAGAAAACATGGCACACATCGTCATCATGGGAGCTGGACTCGGCGGCATGCCGGCAGCATATGAAATGCGCGACAAACTGGACAAGGCACACAAGGTCACTGTCGTTTCGAACAGCGAGAACTTCCAGTTTGTCCCGTCCAACCCCTGGGTAGGCGTGAAGTGGCGTGAGCGCAAGCAGATCGAGTTCCCGGTGCGCACCTATCTGGAGCGCAAGGGCATCGAATTCATCTCCACCGGCGTCAAGCGCGTCCACCCCGACCAAAACAAGCTCGAACTGAACGATGGCAAGCACATCGACTACGACTATCTGGTGATCGCTACCGGCCCCAAACTGGCTTTTGAGGAAGTTGAAGGTCTGGGCCCGCACGGCGGCCATACCTATTCCGTCTGCCACGTTGACCATGCGATGAAGTCGCACGATGTGTGGGAAGACTTCTGCAAGAACCCCGGCCCAATCGTGGTCGGTGCGGTGCAGGGCGCTTCCTGCTTCGGCCCGGCCTACGAATATGCCTTCATCATGGAAACCGATCTGCGCAAGCGCAAGATCCGCAACAAGGTCCCGATGACTTTCGTCACTTCCGAGCCCTACATCGGCCATCTCGGCTTGGGCGGCGTAGGCGACTCCAATGGTATCCTCGAATCCGGCATGCGCGACAAGCACATCAAATGGATCTGCAATGCCAAGGTCACCAAGGTTGAAGCCGGCAAGATGTATGTCACCGAGCATGACGACATGGGCGTGGAGAAGAAGAAACACGAACTGCCGTTCAGCTACAGCATGATGCTGCCCGCTTTCAAGGGCGTGGACGCCGTATTCGGCATCGAAGGCCTGACCAACCCGCGCGGTTTCATTACTGTGGACAAGCACCAGCGCAACGCGAAGTACAAGAACATCTTCGCGGTCGGCGTCTGCGTCGCCATCCCGCCGGTGGAAGCCACTCCGGTTCCGTGCGGCACACCCAAGACCGGCTACATGATCGAGTCCATGGTCACCGCCACCGTGCACAACATCCATGCCGACCTGGTTGGCGAGCCTGCCGATACCGAGGCGACCTGGAACGCAGTGTGTCTGGCTGACTTCGGCGAGAGCGGCGTGGCCTTCGTGGCGATTCCGCAGATCCCGCCGCGCAACGTGAACTGGTTCTCCGAAGGCAAGTGGGTGCATTTGGCCAAGGTCGCGTTCGAGAAGTACTTCATCCGCAAGATGAAGAAGGGCACTTCCGAGCCGTTCTATGAAGGCAGCATCATGAAGATGCTAGGTATCGAAAAGCTGAAATAATTTTCCGCTATGCAGCAAACAAAAAGCCCCGGCATGCCGGGGCTTTTTTTTATCCGCCTGTCGCGGACATGATGCGGATGACCTTGCCGGGATGTTCGCGAAACTCGTGCCGCTCCGGTTTGATCTCGATCGCTGCGCGTATCGCCGCGTCCAGTTCCGCATCGCTGATGCCGTTGCGCAGCAGCGGCCTCAATTCGAAGTTATGCTCCTGCCCCAGACAGAGATAGAGTGTGCCATCGACCGAAAGGCGCACGCGGTTGCAGGTCTCGCAGAAGTGCTGCGACATCGGCGTGATGAAGCCGATGCTGAGTTTGCCGTCCGGCGAGACCAGATAGCGCGCCGGTCCGGCGCCCGGCACCGCGCCATCGATAAGTCCGAAACGCTGCTGCAGACGCAGGCGAATCGGCTGCAAATCGACGTAGCCGGCATTCCGCCCGCTCTCCCCCATCGGCATGGTCTCAATGAGACGCAGGATGAAACCGTGGCGCAGGCAGAACGTCGCCATATCCACCACTTCGTCCTCGTTGACCCCTGCCATCACCACCATGTTGATCTTGATCGGCTGGAAGCCGGCCGCCCTGGCGACCAGCAGACCGTCGAGGATAGATTGCAGCGCATCGCGCCGGGTGATGTTATGGATGCGCTCGGCGCAGAGTGAATCGAGGCTGACATTGAGGCGCGTGATGCCGGCCACCTTGAGTGCATGGGCATGCTGCGCCAGTTGCGTGGCATTGGTACTCAGGGACAGATCGCTGATCCCTGCGGTCCGCGCCAAGCGCGCGGTCAATCCGGCCAGATCGCGGCGCAGCAGCGGCTCGCCGCCGGTGATACGGATCTTCGATGTCCCCAAACGTGCGAAGGCCGCAACCACACGTTCGATCTCGTCGAAGTTCAGCCAGTCTTTGGGTTCCTCGAAGTCGTGGAAACCCTGCGGCATGCAGTAGGTGCACCGCAGGTCGCAGCGGTCGGTGACCGAGATGCGCAGATAATCGATGGAACGTCCGAAGCGATCTTGCATGATCTTCTTGCGTCCTCCTTTGGGCTCGCAAAACGAAACAGGCCGACGGAGTCGGCCTGTTCATATTTTCCTGGTCGGGGCGAGAGGATTTGAACCTCCGACCACTTGGACCCCATCCAAGTACGCTACCAGGCTGCGCTACGCCCCGAGGGCGCGGATTATAGCAGAGCGTCGGGCTTTCCTTGAAGCGGATTTATGTGATGTGTGAGATCACGCACGCAGGAACGAGACGATGTCGCGCAACTCGCGTTTGAACACCGCGGCATCGAACCCGCTGCCGATGACCGGAGCGGCCTCTTCATGCCGGATGGCTTGCTGATCCAGGCGGCTGCGTGCGCCGCTGATAGTGAAACCTTCCTCGTACAGCAATTCGCGGATACGGCGGATAAGCAGGACTTCGTGGTGCTGGTAATAACGGCGGTTGCCACCGCGTTTCACCGGTTTGAGCTGGGTGAATTCCTGCTCCCAGTAACGCAGCACATGCGCCTTCACCCCGCACAGTTCGCTGACCTCACCGATAGTGAAGTAGCGCTTGGCCGGGATCGGCGGCAGTTCTGAATTAGCTACGTGCTGTTCCATGATAGGTCTTTTCTACCATGCTCTTCAGTTTCTGGCTGGGATGGAACGTCACCACACGACGTGCGGTGATCGGGATTTCCTCGCCAGTCTTGGGATTACGCCCGGGACGTTGCGGTTTGTCGCGCAGCTGGAAGTTGCCGAAGCCGGACAGCTTGACGCTCTCGCCCTGCTCCAGTTGCATGCGTATCTCCTCGAAGAACGCTTCCACCATGTCTTTCGCTTCGCGCTTGTTCAGGCCCACTTTTTCAAACAGCAGATCGGCCAGTTCCGCCTTGGTCAATGTCGTCATATTCTCCTCTTACACTCGCAACTGCGCGCCTTGGCCCTGCAATGCAGCAACCAGACACGACGTATTTTCTTCAATCTCGCTATCAGTCAAAGTTTTTTGAGTATCTTGCAATAACACACGGAATGCAAGGCTTTTTTTGCCTTGCTCCATGCCTTTGCCGCGATACACATCAAACAAGGCCAACTCGACCACATTGGGTGCTTTTGCCGCCCGCATCGCTTCCAGCAGCGATTGCACAGTCACACTTTCATCAACCAATACAGCAACATCTCGCCTGACCGGGGGGAACTTGGAGATATCGGCCAGTCTGGGAACGCCAATCTGGGTCAATGCCGCAAGTTCGACCTCGAACCACACCACAGCCTGCGGCAGATCGTATTGTTGCTGCCATTGCGGGTGCAATTCGCCCATCCAGCCGATGGCACGCCCATCCAGCAGGATGCGCGCAGAACGTCCGGGGTGCGAGGCCGGATAAGGCGCGGCTTGAAAACTCAAATTGCGCGGCGCGAACAAGGCTTCGATATCGCCCTTCACATCGTAGAAATCCACAGTGCGGGCGGGCGAGCCCCATTGCTCGGACGATGCTCCCCCGTAAGCCAATCCGGCCAGACGCTCGTTTTGGGTGTATGTGCCCGCTTCTGCAGCAAAACATCCGCCGATCTCGAACAAGCGCACGCGCGGCTGCTTGCGTGCCAGATTGGTCCGCAATGCCGCGAGCAGACCGCCCAGCAAGCTGCTGCGCATCACGCTCATCTGGCTGGCGATAGGGTTCTTCAACGCGACAGGCTCCGCATTGGCGCACAGATCGCGCTCCCATTCGGCTTCCACGAAAGCGTAGTTGATGGTCTCCTGATAATCGCGCAACACCATGGTCTGGCGCAGTTTTGCCAGCGGACGTTCGGCCTCGACCTGCGGCAATATGGTCATGCGCGCCTGGATGGGGGCGGGCCGGATGTTCTCGTAGCCGTAAACTCGCGCGACTTCCTCGATCAGGTCTTCTTCAATGGCGATATCGAAGCGGTAGCTTGGCGGAGTCACCGAGAACTCTTCACCTTTCTGCTGGAACTGCATGCCGAGGCGCGACAATATCGGTGCGATCTCCTCCGCTTTCAGCGCCACACCCAGCACGCGCAACACACGCGAGGCACGCAGCCTGACCGGAGGACGCGCGGGCAACTCACCCTGCGCTTCCGTCACCGCGCCGGCCTGACCGCCGCAGATATCAAGGATCAGTTGCGTGGCACGATCCAGCGCTGCCTGTGTCGCGGCAAAATCCACGCCGCGCTCGAAGCGATAGGACGAGTCGGAGCTGAAGCCAAGGCGGCGCGACTTGCCGACGATCACGCTCGGCACAAAGAAGGCACTCTCCAGGAAGATATCGGTGGTCGCATCGTCCACTGCGCTGTCCGCGCCGCCCATCACGCCAGCCAGCGCAACCGGGCCCTTGCCGTCGGCGATCACCAGCATGTCGTCCTGCAGGTCGATGGTCTGCTCGTTCAACAGTTTCAGCTTTTCTCCGGCGCGCGCAAAACGCACGTCGATGTCGCCGTTCAGCTTGTTCAGGTCGAAAGCATGCAGCGGCTGCCCCAGTTCCAGCAACACGTAATTGGTCACGTCCACCAGCGCACTGATGCTGCGCAGGCCGCAACGCTGCAGGCGCTGAACCATCCAGACAGGAGTCGTCGCTTTGGCGTTCACGCCGGAGATCACGCGACCCGTGTAACGCGGGCAGGCTGCCGAGGCAGACAGCTTGGCCTTGCGGCTTTCCTTGCCGGCTTGCTTGAAGGCGGCTTGCGGAAGCGCATGCAATGTCGCACCGGTCAGCGCCGCCACTTCGCGCGCGATGCCGTTCAGCGACAGGCAGTCGCTGCGGTTCGGTGTGAGTTTGAGTGTGATCAGGTGATCGTCCAGATCGAGATGCTCGCGGATGCTCTGGCCTACGACGGCATCGGCAACCAGCACCATCAGCCCGGCGCTTTCTTCCGCCAGACCGAGTTCTTTTTCCGAACACATCATGCCGAAGGACGCGATGCCGCGCACCTTGGCCTGCTTGATCTCGATGCCTGGCAACTTGGCTCCGACCAGCGCACAAGGCGCTTTCATACCCACGTTCACATTTCCAGCGCCGCACACGATAGTCAGCGGCTCGGCCTGCCCGACGTTCACCGTAAGCACATTCAGACGGTCGGCATCGGGATGCTTGTCTTTGCTCAGAACCTGCGCCACGACGACCTTCTCGAAAGCAGGTGCGACAGGCGTCATCTCCTCCACTTCCAGCCCGGCCATGGTCAACAGATGCGACAACTCCTCGCTCGAAAGCGATGGATTCACGAAAGTACGCAACCAGGATTCGGAGAATTGCATATCAGTTAAATTGTTTCAGGAATTGCAGGTCGTTCTCGAAGAACAGCCTGAGGTCGTTCACGCCGTAGCGCAGCATTGCCAAGCGCTCCACACCCATGCCGAAGGCAAAGCCGATGTATTTTTCGCTGTCGATACCGACATGCTTGAGCACATTCGGATGCACCATGCCGCAGCCGCCGATCTCCAGCCAGCCGCCCTTCCAACTCATATCCATCTCGGCCGAAGGCTCGGTGAACGGGAAGAACGAGGGACGGAAACGCACCTGCATGTCTTCGGTCTCGAAGTAGTTCTGCAGGAAGTCGGCGATCACGCCTTTCAGGTCGGCGAAGCTGACCTTCTCGCCTACCCACAGGCCTTCGACCTGATGGAACATGGGCGAATGGGTGGCATCGGAATCGACGCGGTACACGCGTCCCGGCGCGATGATGCGGATGTCCGGCATGGCATCCAGATGCTTGTACTTCTCCATATGCGTTTGCATGTAGCGGATCTGGATCGGCGAGGTGTGGGTGCGCAGCACGTGCTGCTCGTCGATGTAGAAAGTGTCGTGCATGGCACGCGCCGGATGGTCGGCGGGGATGTTGAGCGCGGTGAAATTGTAGAAATCGTTCTCGATCTCCGGGCCTTCCGCCACGTCGTAGCCGATGGAATGGAACAGGGTCTCGATGCGTTCCAGCGTACGCGTGACCGGATGCAGACCGCCCACGCCAGTGCCACGTCCCGGCAGGGTCACATCCAGCGACTCGGCTGCCAGCTTGGCGTTCAAGGCACGATTCTGGATCGCTTCACGCTGCACATTCAGCGCGGCTTCGATCTGCTGCTTGACCTGGTTGATGCGCGCACCGGCGGCGGGACGTTCTTCGGCGGAGAGCTTGCCCAGACCTTTCAACAGGCCGGTCAGGCTGCCTTCCTTGCCAAGATAACGTGCCTTGGCGTTTTCCAGCTCGGCCGCGTCTTCTATCGCGGCGAAGCTTTGCAGTGCGTCATCGAGAATTTTTTGTAGTTCTTGCATTGTCCGGATCTTGAAACAAAAAAGGAGGCATTAAGCCTCCTTTTTTATATTGCGCCGAAATTACGCGCCGAGGCTGGCTTTGGCTTGTGCGACGATCTGCGAGAACGCAGCCTTGTCGAACACGGCCAAATCGGCCAGCACCTTGCGGTCGATCTCGATCATTGCCTTCTTCAGGCCGTTCATGAACACGCTGTACGCCATGCCTTGCTCGCGTGCAGCCGCATTGATACGGGCGATCCACAATGTGCGGAACTGACGCTTGCGTTGACGACGGTCACGGTAAGCATACTGACCGGCCTTCATCACCGCTTCTTTGGCGATGCGATAGACACTGTTGCGACGACCGCGGTAACCCTTGGCCTTGTCGAGAACTTTCTTATGGCGCGCGCGCGCCGTTACACCACGTTTAACTCTTGGCATTTTCTACTCCTTATGCGTAAGGCATCATGGCGCGAACGGACGCCGTGTTGGTTTCATGGACACCGGTAGAGCCACGCAGTTGACGCTTGTTCTTGGTGGTTTTCTTGGTAAGGATGTGGCGCTTGAACGCTTGACCGCGCTTGATGCTGCCACCGGCGCGGACGCTGAAGCGTTTTTTCGCACCGCTTTTGGTTTTCATCTTTGGCATAACGACTCCATTTATTTGATGACGCCGGGAGGTCCCTGACAGGAACACTTGAAAACCCGGAACCACTTATACGGGACTCTTTTTACTACCACCGCTGCGGCGAGTCCCTTGCTCCGCTGCGATGCAAAAACCTATTTCTTTCTCGGCCCGATCACCATCACCATCTGACGGCCTTCCATCTTCGGGAACTGCTCGACCATGCCATGTTCGTCCAGATCCGCCTTGATGCGCTCAATCAGCTTCATGCCGATCTCCTGGTGCGCCATCTCGCGACCGCGGAAACGCAATGTGATCTTGGTCTTGTCGCCGTCGGCCAGAAATTTGATCAGGTTACGCAACTTGATGTTGTAGTCGCCTTCATCCGTACCCGGACGGAACTTGATCTCTTTGATCTGAACCTGTTTCTGTTTAAGCTTGGCTTCGTGCTGTTTCTTGGCTTCCGCGTATTTGAATTTACCGATATCCATGATCCGGCAAACGGGCGGTTCGGCCAAAGGCGCGATCTCCACCAGATCCAGTTCCGCTTCATCCGCCAGACGCAGTGCTTCCGCAACTGCCACGACACCAAGCTGTTCTCCCTCCGCGCCGATGAGCCGCACCTGCGGTGCTGTAATCTGCTCATTGATACGCTGCGACTTATCCTGTGCTATTGCAATTTCTCCATTAAAAAATTAAACCGCGCCATCCACGTGCAGCTCGGCATTCAAGCGCTGAATCAGCGCTTCCACCGACATCTGCCCAAGGTCTTCACCTGTTCGGGATCGCACGGCAACGAGACTTGCAGCCACTTCCTTGTCGCCAATAATTAGCTGGTAAGGCAACTTCTGCAAGCTATGTTCGCGGATTTTATAGGTAATCTTCTCATTGCGCAAATCCGATTGCACCCTGAATCCTGAGGAACGCAGGGTTTCCGCCACTTTTCCGGCATATTCCTCCTGCGCCTGCGAGATATTCATCACCACCATCTGCACCGGCGCCAGCCATAAAGGCAGGGCGCCAGCATGGTTTTCCACCAGAATGCCGATGAAACGCTCCAAAGAGCCCAGAATCGCCCGGTGCAGCATCACCGGCACCTTGCGGCTGTTGTCCTCGTCCACGAACTCGGCGCCCAGACGACCCGGCATGGAAAAGTCCACCTGGATGGTGCCACACTGCCAGGAACGGCCGATGGCATCCTTAATATGGAACTCGATCTTGGGACCGTAAAAAGCGCCTTCGCCCGGCAATTCCACCCATTCCATGCCTGAAGCACGCAATGCCGCGCGCAAGGCTTCCTCGGATTTATCCCAAATCTCGTCGGAACCAACCCGGCTTTCCGGGCGCAGCGCCAGCTTGACCGCCACATCGTGGAAACCAAAATCCTTGTAAACCTTCAGCACCAGCGCATTGAACGCCGTCACTTCGGACTCGATCTGGCCTTCGGAGCAGAAAATGTGGCCATCGTCCTGCACGAAACCGCGCACACGCATCAGGCCGTGCAATCCGCCGGATGGTTCGTTGCGGTGGCAGGAGCCGAATTCGCCGTAGCGTAGCGGCAACTCGCGATAGGAACGCAGATCCGCGTTGAACACCTGGATATGGCCCGGGCAGTTCATCGGCTTGATCGCGTATTCGTGCTTTTCCGACTCGGTGGTGAACATGCCGGCCTTGAAGTGCTCCCAATGGCCGGATTTTTCCCACAACACGCGGTCGATGATCTGCGGACAGCGGATTTCCTGGTAGCCGTTGTCGCGATACACGCGGCGCATGTACTGCTCGACCACCTGCCACATCGCCCAGCCCTTGGGGTGCCAGAACACCATTCCCGGCGCTTCGTCCTGCATGTGAAACAGGTCGAGCTGCTTGCCGATCTTGCGGTGGTCACGCTTTTCCGCCTCTTCCAAACGAGTCAGATAGGCTTCCAGGTCTTCCTTCTTGGCCCAGGCCGTGCCGTAAATACGCTGCAGCATCTCGTTCTTGGAATCACCGCGCCAATAGGCACCGGCCACCTTCATCAGCTTGAACGCCTTGAGCTTGCCGGTCGAAGGCACGTGCGGGCCGCGACACAGGTCGGTGAACTCGCCCTCGCTGTACAACGACACATCCTGGTCGGCAGGAATAGACTCAATCAGTTCAGCCTTGTATTTTTCGCCTATGGATTTGAAATAGGCCACGGCCTCGTCGCGCGGCAATACCTTGCGCGTTACGGGCAAGTCTTTCTTGGCCAGTTCCGCCATGCGCTTCTCGATGGCGGCCAAGTCTTCCGGCGTGAACGGGCGCGAATAGGCGAAGTCGTAATAGAAGCCATTTTCGATCATCGGACCGATGGTCACTTGTGCCTCGGGGAACAGCTCTTTCACCGCATAAGCCAGCAAGTGCGCCGTGGAATGGCGGATCAGATCGACGCCGTCCTCGTCCTTGTCGGTAATGATGGCCAGCTTGGCATCGGCGGAAATGAGGTGCGAGGTATCCACCAGCACGCCATCGACCTTGCCTGCCAGCGCGGCACGCGCCAGACCGGCGCCAATGCTCAGCGCAACCTCGGCCACGGTCACGGGGTTGGGATAACTGCGTTGCGAACCATCCGGTAGGGTAATGACAGGCATTTCGTCCACTCTGCTAAAAACAAATGCGGCGACCGCCGCACTTCATATTTCAAAGGCGCAACCCTGCGCCAAACGGGCGCGCAGTATAGCGCAACTCACTCCGCCATGCCGAGGTAGGCGATCAGCGCATCCAGGGTGAATACGAACAGCAGGCTTTGCAAAACCGCCTTGATGGCGACCTTGGGGACTTCGGTCACCGAGGGCTGGGCTTGCATGCCGTTGTAGCAGGAGATGGTGGAGATGGCGAGGCCGAACAGGCAACCCTTGAAGGCGACCACGGCGAATTCGGCCAGTTTGACGGTCTGCAGGAAACGCCCGACCTGGTCGAGATAGGAAACGTTCTGGAACATGGCACTGATCGCCAGCCCGCCGCCGATGGCGACGACCTGGAAGTAGATGGTGAGCGCCAACACCGCCAGCGTCACGCCGAAGATGCGCGGCACCAGCAGGTAGTCCTGCGGCGGAATGCCCATGCGGCTCAGGCTGGTCATCTCGTTGCGCGTCTTCATCAGCGCCAGTTCGGAGGCGATGGCGGCGCTGCTGCGCGCGATGATGATGATGGCGGCGAACAGCGGGCCGACTTCGCGCACCACCGTCCAGATCAGGATCTTCACCGTCAGCTCGCTGTCGCCGCCGACCAGCGAGGTGATCTGGGTGATGACCAGCGCACCACTAAGCAAACCGAATACGGCGACAATGCCCAGGGCTTCGACGCCGGTGAAGAATATCTGGCGATGGAACACGGCGTTGACGGGGGCGATGCGCAGCACGCGCATATGGGTAAAGGCATACCACAGCAATCGCAGCGCGCCGGACACCGACTGGCGCATCTGCGTCATCTTCAGCACTGCCACCAATCTGTTCCAGAGCGCGGCCATCAGTTCTCGGCCAGCAGGGGCGGCTTCCAACCGTAGACGTGGAGCATGCCGCCTTTCACGCTCTGTTCGCCGCAATCGCTCAGGCCGCCGGAGTGCTCCACCGCTTTTGCCACGGCGGCCGTACACACCACGGGATAGTTCAAGGTCTTGGTCAGATCCTCCAGCTTGGCGGTGAGACTTACCGCATCGCCGATGACTGTGTATTCGTGCCGCATGGCAGAACCGATATGGCCGATGACGACCTCGCCCACATGCAAAGCGATACCGATCTCGATCGGCGCAATGCCCTTCTCCTGCAGGCGCTCATTGACATGGCGCAGACGCAACAGCATCTCCTGTGCCGCCTCCAGCGCGTTCTTCTCCGGGCATTCCAGCACCTGCGGCGCACCGAAGAACGCCATGATGCCGTCGCCGATGAACTTGTCCACCGTGCCCCTGTGCTGGTGGATGGCAACGGTCATGTCGGAGAAATAATCGTTGAGCAAGGCGACCACTTCCTGCGGTGGACGGTTCTCGCTGCGCGCGCCGAAGCCGTGGATATCGGCAAACAGGATGCACAGTCGGATACGCGCCCCGTCCAGCCCGGAATGGATGTTGCCCGCCATGATCTCCTGCAGCACTTCTTGGCTGACATAGCTGCCGAAGGTGACGCGCAACCAGTTGCGCTGCTGCACCAACTGCACGCCTTCATAGGCCAGCCGCGCCAGGAAGGCGAAGAGTCCGGCAAACAATATCCCGCCGGCCGGCAGATACACACCGTGCCCCAGCAACCAGGTGGAGAAGAACGACAGCAACAGCGGAAAAACGAGCACCGCAACCAGCTTGAGCCAGCCGATGCGGCCCAGCCAGAACAGTGCGGCACACAATGTCAGCAGCAGTACGACACGACGGTCGGCTTCGCGGATCAGGCCGCCATCCAGCATCGAGCGCAGCATCTGCGCCTGCATCAACACACCGGGAACACGGTTCCGGAACGGATCCCATGCCGCCAGCGGCACGGGCGAATTCACCCGCTCGGCCAGCGACGAGACGACTCCCAGCATCACCGGCTTGCCGCCGAAGGTGCGCACCAGCTGTTCGGTATTCGACTGCGCCTGCCATTCCAGCACCTTGTTGAAGGGGATGTATTCGAACTTCTCGCCCGCGGCAAAATCTACCATCCCCGGCCCCATGCGCGCACCACTCAGGTGGGTGGCCATCTTGTCGACGAACATCGTGCCCTGCGCATTCACCGTGCACATGTTCGGGTCGAAGCGGCGTACCAAGCCGTCGTCGTCAGCGCAGACCAGCACCGAACCCAGCGTGTCCCCGCCGGAAGCGGTCACGAAGGGCTCGTAGACACTGCGGAAAACACCGCTGACTTCCACCGTCTGCGCCAACACCAGCGGGACCTGCGCCCTGGCCGTGCGCAAGCCGTGCAGCAGGCTCTGGTCATACTGCGGGATCAGAAACTCGTAGGAACGCGCCGGCAATACGATATCCAGGCCGAGCACGGCAGGCTTCGCGACCGCCATCGCCTGCAGGAACTTGCCCAGATGCGGATGCCACAGGGCGAAAGGTTCCTTGAATGCCTTATAGGAAGCGTCGTCGATGCCGACGATGACGACATCGTTCTGCACCGGATGCGCATCGTAACGGTGCAACAGGGCGAACTGGTCATCCAGCAGCTTGCGGTTCAGCCACTCACCCGTATGCGTAGCATGCAGCGATACCGCCACAAGCAGGCAGACGAACAAGCCCAGCAGCATTCTGACTTTGGGATCGTGCAGCCGTTTCAGCGTCTCCATCGCGCCCTCACTTCAGCGCGGTCGCGGCGATGCGTGCCGCGCGGTCGCGGCATTGCACCGCAAGTTCTGCTTGCCCCAGCTTCTCGTGCGCCTGTGCCGACAACAGCAGGTCCTGGCGTATCTTCTCCGGCAGGCCCAGCGACTTGTCGATGACCAGCGCCTCTTCGGCCAGGCTCAATGCGGCAGCGGCTTCGTTCTTGATCAGCTTGGCCGACGCCATCAGCCGCAGCGCGTTGGCGCGCTCCAGCGGCACGTCGCTGTTCGCCGACAGCGCTCGTTCACTCAACTGCAGGGCCTTGTCGGCGTCGTTCGCGCGCAGGGCGATACCGGCACGCACGTTGTCGATCACGCCGGCGATGCGGCAATCCGATTCGCAGTAGGCTCCCGCCTTGTCAGCCCAGAGCGCGGCGCCCGCCGTGTCGTTCTCCTGCAAGCGCAGCAGGGCTTTCTGCGCCGCCGCTTCGGCCAGATGAGCCGGTGCATAGCGTAATGCCTTGTCTTCCAGCAGGTGGTCAAGCAGACGCTGAGCCAGTGCGGTCTTGCCCAGCACCTGGTTCACGCGCGCGAGATTGAGGGTATTGATGGCGATGCCGCTCTCGTTCTCGATGGCGACATCGATCTGCAGGGCCTGTTCGTAAAGAGTCGCGGCAGCCTGATACTCGCCGCGCTGGAATGCGCGCTGTCCGCGCTGGTTGAATTCGGTAGCCTGTTCCAGCCGCGCACTGCGAACTTCGTCCACAGTGCCGCAGGCGGTCAGCAACACGAGGCTGCACAGGATTGAGACGGTTGAACGGGCGCCCAAGCTATTCTCCCGTCACGGCTGCGTCGGCGCGACGTAACCGTCCACCGGCAGGGATTGTTCCTCGGGTGCGGTGAACAGACTGTTGAGCAGCCAGGATCGCTTCACGCCGCCCAGCGTCTCCTGACCGTCCTGCACCAGTGCATTGGCGTTGCGTACCAGCGAGGGGATCTCGCCGGCGGAATCGCTGGTGATCTTCTTGATGTCGGCCGTCGCGGCTTGCACGTTGTCCAGTGTGGCATCGGCCTTGTCCACCAGCTTGGGGATGGCCTTGTCCAGCGTCTCCATGCTGGAATTGATGTGCTCCATCGCCTTGTTGCCGTTGGCACCAAGCTGGGTGTACTCATTCACTGTCTGGCGGAAAGTGCCCGATGCCTGGTTCAGGTTCTTCAGCGTCTGCTGGATGTCACCCGAGGAAGTGATCTGGTGGATATCGCTCAGAATGGGTTGCAATTGCGACGCCAGATTCTCGACCACCGTGCTGGCATCCTGCCCGCGCTCGAATTCGAGCACGCTGTTCTGCGATACCTGCCTGACCTGCTGCGAACCGGGAATGATCTCCACCACGCTCTCGCCGACCAGCGCTTCCTTGACCAGCCTGGCCTTGGCGTCCTGCCCGATCAGATGCACGTATTCGTCGTCCAGCGACACCTTCACCCGCACCGTGGCATTGGGCTCCATATTGATCTCTTTTACGCTGCCCACCTTGAAACCGATGAACTTGACCGCCATACCCTTGCTCAGCCCCTGCGCATTGGGCGTGAAGAAATAGATTGCGGTGCTGCGGCTGAAATAATCCTGTTTGGCGGCAATCATCGCCAGCACCAGCAGCATGACGGCGACCGCGCCCAGCATGAAGCGCTTTGTGCGCGTCTCCATGCTCAGCAATCTCTGGTTGTAATTGGGCAACTTCATGTCGAATGTCTTCTTATAACTGGATCACGAGCTGCTTCGGGTTGTCCTTGTCGCGATATTCCTCGAAACTGACCAGCACCGATGTCCGGAACGGGAAGTATAAACGGAATACCCTGTCGAATCCGACCGCCCGCGCCAGCTCCTTGCGCGACAGCCCTTCCAGCATGGAATCGTAAATGATCAGTTCGGGGCTCATCAGCATGGCACGTACGAAACTGACCAGCCGTTTCTCGTACAGCGACAACTGGTCGGGCAGCTTGAGCAGCAGCTCGGACACCGCAGCCTCATCCTCCAGACCGCACTGGACCAGCAGCTGCGCCACGTTGTCTTCGAGTTTTCCGGCGACCTCGATGCCATGATACTGCACCGGCAGGACGATGTTCTCCCACACCCGAAGGTTGCTGATCAGGCCGCCGTTGTGCGGAACGATGACAACACCCGTCTGCTCGCCCAGATTCTTGAGCAAGGCGGAACGCTGGGATTCGGAACGAACGACGAGGCAATAGGAATAGCCCGATTGCAGCAGGGCCTGGGTACCTTCTTCTCCATGCAGGCTCAATGTGAACATGGCATTTCTCGGAAGAATGTCGGGACAACTCGGGAAATTGGTAGGCGCGATTGGACTCGAACCAACGACCCCCACCATGTCAAGGTGGTGCTCTAACCAGCTGAGCTACGCGCCTGTAAAAGGACGCGCATTGTAACCGAACGGGTCGGGAGCGCCAACAAATTAATGCTGGTTTTTATTGATACTGCTTTAAGGAAGTTTTGGTTACGGCTTAACCTGCTTCGCAGGTTAGCCTTCACCGAAACCATGCCTCAGCTCAATACTGAGCTGAGGCATGGTTTTCAAATCTGGTGTACTCGCCGCGGAAAGTGAGCCTTACCGCACCGATCGGGCCGTTACGCTGCTTGCCGACGATGATCTCGGCCGTGCCCTTGTCCTGCGAATCCGGGTTGTAGACTTCGTCACGGTAGATGAACAAAATCAAGTCGGCATCCTGCTCGATGGCGCCGGATTCGCGCAGGTCGGACATGACCGGGCGCTTGTTCGGTCGCTGCTCCAAGCTACGATTGAGCTGCGACAACGCAATCACCGGCACGTGCAATTCCTTGGCCAGCGATTTAAGCGAACGGGATATCTCGGAAATCTCTGTGGCGCGGTTCTCGCTCGCCTTGCCGGCGGGTGAAGACATGAGCTGGATATAGTCGATGACCACCAGACCAAGACCGTTATGCTGCCGGTGTAATCGGCGCGTGCGCGAGCGCAACTCCAGTGCGTTCAGGCCCGGTGTCTCGTCGATGAAGATCGGCGCATCGTTGAGCAGCCCCAGGGCATGGGTCATACGCGACCAGTCTTCGTCTTCCAGCTTGCCGGTACGCAAGGTGTGCTGGTTGAGCCGCCCCACGGAACCGATCATGCGCATCGCCAGTTGAGCGCCGCCCATTTCCATACTGAAGATCGCCACCGGCTTGCCTTCCAAAGCAACATTCTCTGCGATATTGATGGAGAAAGCGGTCTTGCCCATACTGGGACGGCCGGCCACGATGACCAGGTCGCCTGGCTGCAGACCGGAAGTCATGCGATCCAGATCCGCAAATCCGGTAGCCGTACCCGTCACATCGCTGGGGTTGTCGCGCCCGTACAGAGTCTCGATGCGCTCGACCACCTGCGTCAGCAGCGGCGGCATGCCCACAAAGCCCTGGCTGCCCCGCTCTCCCTCTTCGTTGATCTCAAGCACGCGACTTTCCGCCTCATCCAGCAACTGGCCTGCGGAGCGCCCGCCCGGATTGTAGGCACTGGTCGCGATGTCGCTGCCCACCTCAACGAGTTTGCGCATGATGGCGCGTTCGCGCACGATCTCGGCGTAGCGGCGGATGTTGGCGGCAGACGGTACGTTCTGCGCCAGCGTGCCCAGATACACCAGCCCGCCCGCCTTCTCCAGTTCGGCATTGCTTTCCAGCGATTCGGCCAAAGTTATGACATCCACCGGATGTGCATGTTCGGTCAGGCGTCCGATGTGGCGCCAGATCAGGCGGTGCTCGTGGCGGTAGAAATCGCTCTCGCTTAACAGATCGGCGACCTTGTCCCAGGCACTGGTGTCGAGCAGGATGCCGCCCAGCACCGACTGTTCCGCCTCTACAGAATGAGGCGGAAGTTTCAGGGCTTCGAGCTGGGAATCGGGAGCGGAAAAATTTTGCATGATGTGACCGCAAATTTCGGGAAGGGAATTCTACACTTTTCAGAAAACAAAAAAGGGCTGTCGCCAGCCCTTTTTCTTAACTACATGACAACACTGGATTACTGCTCGCCCAGCACCGAGATAGTCACGTTCACGACCACGTCCGGATGCAACGCAATGCTGATCGGATGATCGCCGATCTGCTTCAGGTGACCGGTGTCCATGCGCACTTGGCCCTTTTCGACCTGGTGCCCTTGGGCGACCAGTGCGGCTGCGATGTCCGCATTGGTCACGGAACCGAACAGCTTGCCGTCCACGCCGGCCTTTTGCACGATCTGTACGGTCAGGCCTTCCAGCTTGGCGCCGCGAGCCTGTGCATCGACCAGCTTGGCTGCATCAGCCGCTTCCAGTTCAGCACGACGTGCCGTGAAATCCGCCACGTTGTGTTCCGTCGCACGCTTGGCTTTGCCTTGCGGGATGAGGAAATTGCGCGCGAAACCGTTCTTCACTTTGACCACGTCGCCCAGTTGGCCGAGGTTGATCACTTTTTCCATCAGGATAACTTGCATGGTCTACTCCTTAGTGCAAATCGGTGTAAGGCAGCAACGCCAGGAAGCGTGCGCGCTTCACTGCTACGCTCAGTTGGCGCTGGAAGCGGGTCTTGGTACCGGTGATACGCGCCGGGATCAGCTTGCCGTTCTCGGTGACGAATTCCTTGAGGATGTTGATGTCCTTGTAATCCACTTCCGCGATCTTCTCGGCGGTGAAGCGGCAGAATTTGCGGCGCTTGAACAGTTGACGCGAAGCGTTGTTCTTCTTGTCATCTTTCTTTTTAAATACACGAGCCATGTTGTGCTCCTCTATCTCAATGTAACGTTATCAATGTGCAAAACCAGTTGCGCGATCTTGAGGCTGCGCTGCGCCAGGAAACCTTCGGCTCTCACCGTCTGTCCGGGTTGCAAACGGCTGACTTGCTGTGCCGCTTCGCCCAGTGCCAGTGCAGTTACCACACACTGAACCTGGCGTTGCATCCCTGCTTCCTGCTGCATCGAGGTATGGCGCAATTTGAACGCCACTCTCGCCAAACCTGCCGGGGTGTATCTCAAGCCTTCCGACTCGATCACTTCCCCTTCAATCACACAACGGTTGCTGCTCAATCCCTGCTTACGCTGCCGCTGCCGGAGCTTCTGCTACCGGAGCCGGTGCTGCTGCATCGCTGCCGAACGAACGCGACTTCTCTTCCTTCATCATGGCGGAAGGCACAACAACTGCAGCCTTGGTCTTGATGGTCAGGTGGCGCAATACGGCGTCGTTGAACTTGAATGCGTGCTCGAGCTCGTCCAGCGTGGGCTGGTCGACTTCGATATTCATCAGCACGTAATGTGCTTTGTGGATCTTCTGGATCGGGTATGCCAGCTGGCGGCGGCCCCAGTCTTCCAGACGGTGGATGTGACCGTTCTTGCTGGTCACCAACGTGCGATAACGCTCAACCATCGCGGGCACTTGCTCGCTCTGATCGGGATGCACGATAAATACGATTTCGTAGTGTCGCATTACATCTCCTTGTGGATTAAAGCCCCCCGACATTGATGGACGGTGGAGCAAGGGTGAAAACTCCCTTTTTCAGGGAGGGGCGCATTATAGGGATATTCGGCGCCGCGTCAAGCGTAAGCCATTAATCTGCCGCGAGAATGCGAAGAGGGGGCCGCAGCAACAGCTTGCGGGTCGCCAGCCACCCGGCCAGCATCACCACCGCCATGCCGCCCAGCACCCCGATGAGCCAGACCGAGAGGTTGGCCTGGTAAGGTATCTCCAACACGAAACGCGCCAATACCCAGCCCAGCAGCACCGCCCCCGCCGCCGCGAACAGTCCGCTCAGACCGCCCAGCACGGCGAATTCGGTCAGGTGCAGACGCCGCAGATAGCGGCTATCCGCCCCCAGCGTGCGCAGGATGGCCGCCTCGTGGCTGCGCTCGTCCTGCGTGGCCAGCAAAGCGGCGTACAGCACGGCCAGGCCGGTCAGCAGCGTGAACAGGAACACCGCGCTCACCGTCTGCGCGATCTGGTCCATGATGCCGCGCACCTGGGCGATCACCGCACCGGTGTCGATCAGCAGGATATTGGGAAAGGCTCGCGACAGCTCATCCCCGGCGCGCACTCTGTCCGTAGGCAGATAGAAGCTGCTCAGATAGCTGGCGGGGAAATCCTGCAGCAGCTCCGGCGTGGCGATGACGAAGAAATTCACCCGCATCGAATCCCACTGAACTTTGCGCAGGCTGGTGACTTTGGCCGTGAAGCTGCTGCCCGCTACGTCATAGGTCAGGGTATCGCCCATATGGATACCCAGCGTCTTGGCAATGCCCTCCTCGACCGAAAGCTCACCTGCGCCGTCTTGACCGCCTCTGCACAGGGAAGCAGATGTTTCCAATTCACGTGAGGCGGTCTGGCAGCCGCTCCCGCAATCGGCTGGCTTCGCCAGTAACGTGTCGCAACTGCCCCACCACTTTCCGGACACCAGTTCGTTCCAACCCGGCATCTGCTCCATGTAAGAAAGATTGAACTCGCGCTCCACCAGCCCGCGCGCACGCGGATCGGGATAACTGTCGCCGCTGACGGTACGATCATTGATAGCGACCAACCTGCCGCGCACCATGGGTTGCAACTCAGGCGACGGCAAAGACTGCTGCACAAAAAAATCCTGCACCGGCTGAACCTGATCGGACTGGATGTTCACCACGAAACGGTTGGGCGTATCCGGCGGCAGCTTGCCCTGCCAGGCTTCCAGCAGATCGGCTCGCACCAGCGTCAGCACCAGCAAGGCCATGCCACCCAGACTCAGCGCCACCACTTGCACCGCCGCGCTGCGCCCGTGGCGCGCAAGATTATTGAAGGCATGCCGCCACTGCGACTGGAAGTAGAACGAGTTGCGCGCCAGGCCGTGCAGCAGCAGCCAGGCCAGCCAGCCGAACACCAGCAACCCAGCAAGCAAACCGCCCAACACCGCGAGGCCCAGCTTGAGCGAACCGGCATGCCACAGAAACAGCAGCGCCAGTACGGCGACCGCCAGCCCGTAGATCAACCAGCCGCTGACCTCGGGTGAACCCATCTCGCGGCGCAGCACGCGCAACGGCGACACCCTGCGCAATTGCAGCAAGGGCAGGAAGGCGAAGCCAAGCAACAAGGCAAAGCCGCTGGCGGCCGCCTTGAGCAAGGGCAACACACCGGGTTGCGGCAGACTCGCATTCCGCATGGCAGCGATGCTCTCGACCAGAACCGCCTGCGTGGCATAACCCAGCAAACCGCCCAGCAGCACCGCCACCACACCGAGCAAAATGAATTGGTACAGGAACAGCCACAGCACCTGCCCCTGCTGCGCGCCGAGACAGCGCATCACCGCGCAGCCGTCCAGATGACGCAGCACGAAACGCCTCGCTGCCAGCGCCATCGCCGCGCCCGCCAGGATCGCCGCAGTGAGTGCGGCGAGACCGAGGAAATGTTCGGCGCGCTCCAGCGCCGTGCGTATCTCGGGACGCGCATCGCGCACGTCTTCCATCTTTTCGTTTCCGGACAGTCCTGGCTCCAGTTCTGTGCGCAACAACTTCACCTGGACGGCATCGCCCGCGATCATCAGACGATACGAAAGGCGGCTGCCTTGCTGCAGCAAGCCGGTGGACGCCAGATCGGCATCATTCATCTGCACGCGCGGCGCAAAGCTGGAGAAACCGATGGACTGGTCGATGTCCTTCACAACGATCGCCGCCACGGCAAAGCGCCGTGCGCCTATCCCCACCTCATCCCCGGCCTGCACATCAAGGCGGCGCAACAGTCGCTCGTCCGCCCATACCGTGCCGCGCGCGGGAATGGCCTGTGCCACATGCACGCTGCCGTCGTCGATCTCGATCTCGCCGCGCAGGGGATAGCCCTTTTCCACCGCTTGAATCTCGCTCAGCGATACCTGTTCGCCGTGCGCCACCATGCTGGGAAAGGTACGGCTCTGCACCACCTGCAAGCCGCGCGCTTCCGCGGCTTTGCGATAGGCGGGAGAAAAAGGTCTGGTGGAAGTGATGCGCAGATCGGCACCGATCAGGCTCTGCGCCTGCTGCTGCAAGGCCTGGCGCACACGATCGGCGAACAGACCGACGGTGGCGAGACTGCCCACCGCCAGCACCAGCGCCAGCAACAGCACGCGCCATTCCCCGGCTCGCCAGTCGCGACGCAGAAGATTGAGGGATAAGCGAAGGAGATTCATGGCGCCACTTTCATATCCGCCGAATGTGGCACGTCGTCATTCAGTCTTTGCCGAACAAATCGCGGCTGTACACCTTGTCCGCCACATCGCGGATGTCGTCGGTGATGCGGTTGGCGACGATGACATCGGACAACTGCTTGAACTGCGTCAGGTCGGTGATGACTTTGGAGTGGAAGAACTCGGCCTCATGGAGCGCCGGTTCGTACACGATGACTTCGATGCCCTTGGCCTTGATGCGCTTCATGATGCCCTGGATGCTGGATGAGCGGAAATTGTCCGAGCCGCTCTTCATCACCAGACGGTGGATGCCGACCACCTTGGGGTTGCGCTTGAGGATGCTGTCCGCCACGAAATCCTTGCGCGTGGTGTTGGACTCGACAATGGCGTGAATGAGGTTCTGCGGCACATCACTGTAGTTCGCCAGCAGTTGCTTGGTGTCCTTGGGCAGACAATAGCCGCCGTAGCCGAACGAGGGGTTGTTGTAGTGGTCGCCGATGCGCGGGTCGAGGCTCACACCCTGGATGATCTGCTTGGTATCCAGTCCGTGGGTGGCGGCATAGGTGTCCAGCTCGTTGAAGTAGGCGACGCGCATGGCCAGATAGGTGTTGGCAAACAGCTTGATCGCTTCGGCCTCGGTGGAATCGGTGAACAACACCGCGATATCCTGCTTGATCGCGCCCTGTTTGAGCAGGTTGGCAAAGGTCTCGGCGCGTTTGGAGCGCTCGCCGACCACGATGCGCGAGGGATGCAGGTTGTCGTACAGCGCGCGACCTTCGCGCAGAAACTCGGGCGAGAAGATGAGGTTGTCGCACTTCATCTGCTCCCTGAGTTTGGTTGTGTAACCGACGGGGATGGTCGACTTGATGATCATCACCGCCTGCGGATTGATACTCTGCACGTCCTTGATCACCGCCTCGATGGATTTGGTATTGAAGTAGTTGGTCTCGGGGTCGTAATCGGTGGGTGTGGCGATGATGACGTATTCCGCACCGGTGTAGGCTTCGCGCTTGTCCAGCGTGGCCTTGAAGTTCAGCTTCTTGTGCGCCAGGTAGTCCTCGATCTCCACGTCCTCGATGGGCGACTGCTTGCGGTTCAGCATCTCCACTTTTTCGGGAATGATGTCGATGGCCACCACCTCGTTGTGCTGGGCCAGCAGCATGGCATTGGAGAGACCGACGTAGCCGGTTCCGGCGATTGCGATTTTCATGGTTTTTTCTTATCCAAAAAGCAGAACTGAATTTAGGGAACAGGCCGATTATCGTGCGCCTGCGTTAAATTTTTGCGATCCGGCCCATTATGCCGCATCCCTTCACCGCGCCGCAAACGCGCCCGGCCAGGCTGTGTGATTCGGGCGAATCAGTGGCTGCCTACTTGCACTTTTCCGGCAGCCAGTCGCAACTGCTTGCTGCAACGGCGCGCCAACGCCTCGTCGTGCGTGACCAGGATCAGGGTCGTGCCCTGCGCGCGGTTGAGTTCCAGCATGAGTTCGATGACCTGCGCACCGGTGGCAGCATCCAGGTTGCCGGTGGGCTCGTCGGCAAAGAGAATCCGGGGCCGGGTGACGAAGGCGCGTGCCAGCGCAACGCGCTGCTGTTCGCCGCCCGAGAGGTGCTTGGGCAGGTGATGGGCGCGGGCACTCAGACCGACTTGATGCAACGAGTCGACCGCACGCTGGCGCGCATCCTTGGCGCCGGCCAATTCCAGCGGCAGCATCACGTTCTCCAGCGCGTTCAGCGCGGGCAACAGCTGAAAGGACTGGAACACGAAGCCCGCCAGCTCGCCGCGCAATCTTGCGCGCCCATCCTCGTCCAGCGAGAAAAGATCGGTGTCGTTCAGCCGTACACTGCCCCCGCTCGGCATATCCAGGCCGGCCAGCAGGCCGAGCAGAGTTGACTTGCCCGAGCCGGATGCGCCGATGATCGCCAGGCTCTCACCCGCCTCCACCTCAAAACTGACGTCATGCAGGATCACGAGCGGGCTGTCGCCGCTCATCACCTGTTTGGTGAGACCTGTTGCTTGTACGATCACTGCCATGAAGTTGTTTCCCCGCTCCGTTTTCACTCGGCGACAGTTTATCAGCCGCAGCCGATGTTTCAGGGGACGATTTCGCGACGGGATCATTGCAGAAGGATGTGTACTCCATCTTCCGCTGTAGAATGCCACATCCTTGCAACCCGCCGCCGCATCGCGATGCGCCATCCACATCTCGTCGTTTCCATCACCGGCCACGGTTTCGGCCATGTCGCGCAGACCGCGCCGGTTCTTAACCTGCTGCACGAGCGCATGCCGCAGTTGCGGCTGACTGTGCGCTCCTCCGTCCCGCTTGGCCACCTGCGTTCACGCATCCATGCGCCGTTCGACCATCTGCCTAGCGAGGGCGATATCGGCATGGTGATGTCCTCGGCCCTGGACGTGCGCGTCGAGGAGAGTCGCACGGCTTATCGCGCGTTCCATGCCGATTGGGAGGCAAGGGTGGCGCGGGAAGCAAGGTTGTTGCGCGAACTCGGGGCTGATGCCGTGTTCTCCAATGTCGGTTATCTGCCGCTGGCTGGAGCACAGCGAGCGGGCATCGCCAACGCGGCGATGTGTTCGTTGAACTGGTTCGACATCTACCATCACTACACGCGCGACGACGAGACAGCCGCGCAGATATTTGCCTGTTATGCCGGTGCGGACGCTTTCCTGCGCACCACGCCAGGCATGGCGATGGCGACGCTGCCCAACCTGGTCACGGTCGCCCCCATCGCGGCAGTGGGCGAGAACCGGCGCGATGAACTGGACCGCCACTTGAAACTCTCGAAGGATGAGAAGCTGGTTCTGGTGAGCATGGGCGGCATCGCCAACCGCCTGCCGATGGAATGCTGGCCGCATATCGATGGCGTTCACTGGCTGGTGCAGAAAAGCTGGCAAGTGAAACATCCCGGTGCCATCGTGCTGGAGTCACTGCCGCTGAGTTTCGGCGACCTGCTCGCGAGCAGCGACGCGCTGCTCGGCAAACCCGGCTACGGCAGCTTCGTCGAAGCCGCATGCAGCGACACACCCGTGCTTTATGTCGACCGTCCGGACTGGCCGGAAACGCCGGCACTGGTGGGGTGGCTGCATCGACACGGCGTTTGCCGCGAGGTCTCGCGCGAACAATTGCAGAATGGCGATCTCCGGAAAAGCTTGTTTGAACTGCCGGCCCCTCCTCTGCCCTCCCCTCCGCTTCCGGGCGGCACCGCCCAGGCCGCAGACTGGCTGATGGATTGGCTCTCCCCATTCGGGTGATTGATTTCAGCAGCCCTGCACGGCAGGATGACGACCGTCATCAACTTCCCGATTGCCCACCATGATCGAATACATCTTTTTCGATGCCGGACTGCGCGACAAGTTCGTCAGTTATGCCAGACAGCATGAAGTGCCCTGCAACGCTATCGAGGACAATCTGGGGCTGGTGGTGGAAGTTTCCGAGGACATCCCGGAGGAACTGGCGGACAAGCTCGAGGAATATTACGAGGCGCTGGAAGACGAACAGACCAGCCTGAGCAAGTCGGAAGGCGATCTGAAACGTCTGGCCGGATTTCGCTTCACTCTGCCGAACGGGGAATCACGCATGCTGCCGCTGCAGACCGACATGGCGAACCGCCTGCTGGTGCACTTCACGCTGGCCGAGATCCAGGCGCTGTTTGACAGTGTGGCGCGCTGCACGCTGGAGCCGAACGACGAACGCCTGTGCCACATACTTGCCGCACAGGAAAAGGATGATTGAACCGCGGCTTCACGCGAACAAAAAAGCCCGCTTGCGCGGGCTTTTTGATTCACGACACTGAAAATCAGTGGTGATGCCCGCCGTCGCCGTGCACATGCCCGTGCGACAATTCTTCCGCCGAGGCCGCGCGCACACCGGTGACCACACCGGAGAAGATGAGCGTCTTGCCAGCCAGCGGATGGTTGCCATCCACGGTGACTTCGTCGTCGGTGACCTCGGTGACGGTGTAGAGCATGAAGTCTTCATCATCGTCGCCTTCCGCGCCGCCTTCGAACTGCATACCGACCGCCACATCCGCCGGGAACATGCCGCGCGGCTCGGCGCGCACGAGATCGTGCTCGTATTCGCCGAAAGCGTCGTCCGGCGCCATGGTGACAGAGAATTTATCCCCCAGCGCTTTGCCGTGCAGCGCTTCTTCGACGATCGGGAAGATGCCGTCATATCCGCCGTGCAGATAGTTGATGGGCTCGTTGTTCTTCTCCAGCAGTGCACCGCCGGCATCGGTCAGTTCGTAGGTCAGCGAAACAACGGAGTTCTTTTCGATCTTCATTTCATTTCCTTTATCAATTTAATAATCTCCTGCGCGTGTCCGTGGGCATGGACGCCGTACAGGACATGGCGCAGCTTGCCTTTCTTGTCGATGATGAAGGTGGAGCGCTGAATGGCGAGTTTCTTTTGCCCGTCCGCCTCCTTCTCGTACAACACACCGTACTTCTTGCAGATACGTCCGTCGGTATCGGACAGCAATTGCACCGATAGTCCGTATTTGTCGCGGAAAGTTGCATGGCTGATGCAGTCGTCGCGGCTGATGCCGACCACGATGGTGTCGTACCTGGCGAATTCGTCCTCGTGATCGCTGAATTCGTTCGCCTCCATCGTGCATCCGGGCGTGTCGTCCTTGGGGTAGAAATACAACACCACCTGTTTGCCGAGTTGCGCGCTCAGGCTGAACATATGCATGTCTGCATCGGCCAGCTCGAATGGCGGCGCATCTGTTCCGGCTTGCAACTGCACAACCTGTAATGGCATAGCGCCCTCCTGCCGAGTCATTCTAACCGAGTTTCATTTTGTCCCAAATGATTTTGCGGGGATTATAATCACCGGATGAAAAATAAATCCCCTCTACTCGGCGGCTTGTCCGTCAACGAATTCTTGCGCGATTACTGGCAGAAGAAACCCCTGCTGATCCGCCAGGCCGTACCCGGCTTCAAAGGACTGCTCGATCCGCAACAACTGATTGATCTGGCCTGTCGCGACGATGTGCAAGCGCGGCTGGTGACAAACCAGGGCAACAATTGGGCGTTGCACAACGAGCCGTTCGTGCCTGGAGATTTCAGGGGGTTGTCGAAAAAAGGCAAGTGGTCCGTGCTGGTGCAGGGCGTCAATCACTTCCTGCCCTCGGGCGCCGAACTGGTCAAACAGTTCAACTTCATCCCGCATACCCGGCTCGATGACCTGATGGTGAGCTACGCACCCAAAGGCGGCGGCGTTGGCCCGCACTTCGACGCCTACGACGTTTTCCTGGTGCAGGGACTGGGTCACAGGCGCTGGCAGATTTCCACGCAAAAAGACCAGACCCTGATCGAGGGGGCGCCCTTGCGCCTGCTGAAAGATTTCCGGGTGGAGCAGGAGTGGGTGCTGGAAGCCGGCGACATGCTCTACCTGCCGCCGCACTGCGCCCACAACGGCATCGCAGAAGACGATTGCATGACCTATTCCATCGGCTTCCGCACGCCCTGGTATCAGGAACTGGCGGAGCAGTTCCTCGTCTACCTGCAGGACCGCATCGAGATCGAAGGCACTTACGCCGATCCAAAACTCAAGACCCAGAAGCATCCTTCCGAAATCAGCACGGACATGCTGCAGCAGGTATCACAGGCGATCCGCAAGGTGCGCTGGGACGACGAGGACATCGCCAACTTCCTCGGCTGCTACCTGAGTGAACCCAAACCGCATATCTATTTCGACGCACCTGTCCGCCCTTTGTCCGAGACGCGCTTTGCTCAGGCAGTGCAATCGCGCGGCGTGACGCTCGACCTCAAGACCCAGATGCTGTGCAAAGACAGCACGGTATTCATCAACGGCGATGCGCACCCCGTCGGCCCGTCGGCCTATCGCGCACTGCGCGAACTGGCCGATGCACGCGACCTCCCCGCCGCGCTCAAACTCCCGCGCGAGGCGAACGATCTGATATACCAATGGTATCTAGATGGTTATCTCACCCCGACAACCGGAAAAAGGAAACGTGCATGAGTGACGACACCCTGCAACATACGCAATTCGACGGCGTGGCCGACTATGTCGCCGCACTGGACACGGTATGTTCCTCGGCGCAACACACCCTCAATATCTTCGAGAAGAATTTCGAGGATATCGGCTTCGACTCCGCAGCACGCTTCGATGTCCTGCGCATTTTTTTGCTCGCCAACAGCACTAACCGGTTGAATCTGCTGGTACATGACCCGCAATACCTGACCCGCCGCTGCCCGCGCATGATAGAACTGCTACGCCAGTTCGGCCACAGCATGTCGATCCATCAGACCCCCAAGAACCTGCAGCATATCTCGGACCCGTTCGCGGTCGCCGATCTCGACCATTACGTGCGCCGCTACCACTTCGATGATACGCGCGGCCTGCTGGCCAGGAACGACCCCGAGGAGTCCCGCCGGCTCAATTTGCGCTTCCACGAGATGTGGGCCTCTTCCCACCCCTGCGCCTCCGGCACGACACTGGGCCTGTAACCCACCAGAGGGGTCTGGCATTTTCCAAGGGAGTTGATAGAATGCCGCGTCTTTCGCAACGGGGAGGCTGTTGCGTATGGATATAAAGTAGCTCAAACACTTCCGTAAATTCACTCAATCAAGGAAAACCAAATGAAATTCTCCGCTCTGATCGCTGCTCTGTTGGCCCTGTCTCTGTCTGCTTGTGGTGAGAAAGCTGCTGCTCCTGCCGCTGCTGAAGCTGCTGCAGCTTCCGCTCCGGCTGCTGCTCCTGCTGTAGAAGCTGCTTCCGCACCTGCTGCTGCAAAGTAAGCCAAACAGGCTGAATAAAAAAGCCGACTTGCGTCGGCTTTTTTTATTTTTTGAAGAATTTCCGCATCACCCGATCTCGCGCCACTCCAAGCCTTGCTCCTGCGTAGCGACAGCGATCCAATCCTCCCCGCAGCCCAACGCTCCACTCAACGCCCGCACCGCCAACTCCTGCAGATTGTTCTTTTGGCTAAGGTGCGCTGCGACGATATGTTGCAGACGCGAATTATCCAGACGCCCCAGCAAAGCCGCCGCGTCTTCGTTATTCAGATGACCAAAACGACCGCCGACACGCTGCTTCAAATGATAAGGATATGCACCCCCGGCCAGCATCGCTGCATCATGGTTGCATTCCAGCACCAGCGCATCGCAACCGCTCAGTGTCGCCTCGATGTGCGGAGTGACATGCCCCGCATCGGTCAGCACACCCAGCCTGCGCGCGCCATCGCCGAAAACGAACTGCACCGGCTCCGCAGCATCATGCGGCACAGGATATGGCTGTACCTGCACGTCGCCGATGGCGAATGCGATATGGGTATTGATCTCGTTGAACTGGAGCCCGGTGAACGCCGCGCTTTGCGCGCGCAGGGTGCCGTGGGTGAGCCATACAGGGATGGAGAATTTGCGCGCCAGTTTTGCCACACCAGAGATGTGATCACCGTGCTCGTGGGTGACGACGATACCGGACAGGTGCTCCGGTACAAGATTGAAGCGTGCCAAACGTGCGACGGTCTCGCTCAGCGAGAATCCACAATCAAGCAGGACTGTACTATTTCCGGACTGCACGACGAGGGCGTTGCCCTCGCTACCGCTACCGAGCAGAGCGAACCGCATCACCGAGGGCTTAGCCGTCGGACGGCGGCATACCGTAAGGCTTTTTTTCTTCCAGGTTCTGGTACACCGCCCCGATCAGGCGCGCCGTCTCCGCATCGCTCTTGCCGGCCGCATTGACAACGGCGACCTCGCTGCCCGCTTTGGTCTCGCGCACAGTCACCCGATATTCGGCTGCCTTCTTGTCCTTGACCGACTCCTCGATGTAATAGATGCCCTTGCTTCTGTCCTTGTCGGTCACCTTGATGCTTGCCTGTTCCAGCGCAATGCCGATCCTGCGCCAGCTTCTGTCGAACGGCTCACCCAACTGGATACGCTTCACCCCTTTGCTTTCCAGCATTTTTGCATTCAGCACAAGCGCAGCATCGGCTTCAAGCGGTGCCACCGGCGCCGGATTCTCACAGGGTTGCTCGGTCTTCTTCTTGGTGTATTCCGAATAGTTGGCGACCTTCTCGCCGTCCGTACCGGGTATGGTGTAACGCTGATCCGTCTCCGGCACCGTCAGGTCCGGCGGCACTTCCAGCGCCTGGGTCTGGACTGCCCCCGCCTTGTAATCTACCTGTTTGCGTTCAAAGCTGCATCCTGCCAATAGCGATACGGCGACCAATCCCACTGCGATGTTCCTGACTTGCATGACTGCTCCCATCAAATGACTCCTGCCTGACGCATCGCCGCTTCCACCACCGGCTGCGCAGCTGGAGACAGCGGCGTCAACGGTAGTCGTATGTTGTTCCTGATCTTGCCCATGCGCGCCACGGCCCACTTCACCGGAATGGGGTTGGCCTCGACAAACAGGTTGCGGTGCAAGCCGAGCAGGCGATAGTTGATCTCGCGCGCTTTGGCGACCTCGCCCTGCAATGCAGCGGCGCACATCTCGTGCATCAGCTTCGGTGCGACGTTCGCCGTCACCGAGATCGTTCCCACGGCACCCAGCAGCATCAGCGCCAACGTGCTGGCATCGTCGCCGCTATACACGGCGAAATCCTTGGGTGCGCGCTGCAACAGGTCGCTACCGCGCTCGATGCCGCCGGTCGCATCCTTGATGCCGACGATGTTCCTGATCTGTGCCAGCCGCAGCACGGTGTCGTTGCTCATATCAGCGCCGGTGCGTCCCGGCACGTTATAAAGGATATGCGGCATGTCCACCGCCTCCGCGATGGCCTTGAAATGCAGATACAGGCCTTCCTGCGTAGGCTTGTTGTAGTAGGGCACCACGGTCAGCGAAGCGTCTGCACCCGCCTTCTTCGAGAACAAAGCCAGTTCGATGGCTTCGCTGGTCGAGTTCGCGCCGGTTCCGGCGATGATGGGGATGCGCTTGGCGGCATGCTTCACCGCCTCGGAGATCAGCAATTCGTGTTCTTCCACATTCACAGTGGGGGATTCACCGGTCGTGCCCACCACCACAATGGCGTCGGTGCCTTCGGCGATATGGAAATCGATCAGCGCGCGGAAGGCCGCCAGGTCCAGGCTGCCGTCTTCTTGCATCGGCGTGACGATCGCTACGAGACTTCCCTTGATCATGTTCGCTGCCACAAAAATAAAGGCCGCATTCTACCCCATTAGCATGCGGTTACGCGACAAGAGCGCCGGCGCTGTGAAATAATGCAGGCAACTGGAATCCGACCGATCATGCCTTCAATCACCCTGGCCCACCTTCATCCCGGCGACACTGCCACCATCGTCGCCATCCATGCCGAAGAAGCATTGCACCAGCGTCTGCTGGCGTTGGGATTCCGCAGCGGCAAGCAGATTGAACTGATCCGCAAGGCCAGTTTCTCCGGCCCGGTACAAGTGCGCGTCGGCACCACCGATGTGCTGTTGCGCCGCAACGAGGCGGCCAAGATCACGGTGTGCAAAATATGAAACGCATCGCCTTATTGGGCATGCCCAACACCGGCAAGTCCACCCTGTTCAACCGCATGACCGGCGGCGCCGCGCGCGTCGGCAACTGGCCCGGCATCACCGTCGAGCTGCTCTCGGGCCGCATCCTGCTCGGTTCCGACATGGTGGAGATCATCGACCTGCCCGGCATCTACGACCTGCACGGCTTCTCCGACGACGAGCAGGTGGTGCGCCACTTCCTGCACGACAACGTGCCCGACCTCGCGCTGGTCATCCTCAACGCCACCCAGATCGAGCGCCAGATGAGCCTGCTGCTGCAGCTCAAGCAGCTCAACATGAACATCGTGGTGCTGCTCAACATGGCCGACGAGGCGAAGAAGTACGGCATCACCATCGACAGCAGGAAGATGACCGAACTGCTGGACATGCCGATCTTCCTGCTCAGCGGAAAATATGGCACCGGCTACCAGGAGGCACTGCAGGCCATCACCAAGGCCCTGCGCTATCCCACGCCCGGCATGGCGGAACAACTGCGCAGCCAGCTGGAACAGGACGAACATATCGAATCCGAGATGGCGCGCGTGCTGAAGCACTCCGTGCAGGTGCCCGCGCAGTTGCCGGAGAATCTCACCGACAAACTGGACCGCGTGATGCTGCATCCTTGGCTGGGTCTGCCCATCTTCTTCGGCATCATGTATCTGCTGTTTCAGGCCATCTTCCTGCTCGGCCAGCCGCTGCAAGGCTGGGTAAGCGGGGCGCTCGGCTGGCTGCGCGAGACCGCACTCGACCCGGCACTTGCCGGCGCCCCCGCCTGGCTCTCCGGCCTGCTGCTCGACGGCGCCTACAACGGCGTGGCGACCGTCGCCGCGTTCGTGCCCATCATCATCCTGTTCTTCCTGTTCATGGCGATGGTGGAGGACAGCGGCTACCTGTCGCGCGCCGCCTTCCTGATGGATGCGCTGATGGCGAAGATGGGATTGGACGGACGCGGCTTCGTCATGCTGTTGATGGGTTTCGGCTGCAACGTGCCCGCGCTGATGGGCACGCGCGTGATGCGCTCGCGCTCCCTGCGCCTGCTCACCATGCTGGTGATCCCGTTCTCGCTGTGCTCGGCGCGCCTGCAGGTGTTCGTGTTCATCACTGCCGCACTGTTCTCCCCTTCCGCCGCACCGGTGGTGCTGTTCAGCCTGTATCTGTTCAGCTTTGCCGCCGCCATCGTCACCGCCCTGTTGTTCCGGAAGAACTTCCAGAACAACGAGCCCTTCGTGCTGGAACTGCCGCCCTACCGCTTCCCCACCGTCCGGCAGATGTTGCTGCGCGGCTGGCTGGAGGTGAAACACTTCCTGCGCCGCGCCACGCAATTCATCGTCGCCGGCGTGATCCTGGTCTGGCTGTTGACACATCTGCCCGCGTCGGCGGTTCCGGCCAGCGCCGACACGCTGGCCGGAATGATAGGCAGCGCATTGCACCCCATCTTCGCGCCCATCGGCATCAACGAGCAGCTCACCATCGCGCTGATCTTCGGCTTCGTCGCCAAGGAGATCGTCATCGGCTCGCTCGCCGTGATCTACGGCATGAGCGGGGATGCGCTGGGAACCACGCTGGGACAGCAACTGGATTGGGTACAGGCTTACAGCTTCATGCTGTTCACCCTGATCTACACCCCCTGCCTCTCCGCCATCGCCACCCTGCGCAGCGAGGCAAAGAATATGGGCTACACCCTGTTCGTACTTTCGTGGTCGCTGCTATTGGCTTGGGGAGTCAGCTTCGCGTTCTATCAGGGCGCGCGCGCTTTGGGATACTGAGTCAATTGTGCGCCACAGGATGTGGCGGCAAAAGGTGGTCTATTCTTTCCAGGCTTTGTCGAGTAGTTCCTGCGCCCGGAGCAGTTTTGCGTTGGCTTCGTCCAGCTTCTTTTTCGAAGCCTCCGTTTTTTGCCTGTCTTCCGCAAGACGTTTCTGCGCATCGGCCAGACTCTTCTCGGACTCGGCAACCCGTTGCAGGTTGCCCTTATGCTCCGTTTCAGCTTTGGCCTGATTCTCTCTGGCGTATTCCACCCCGACCTGCTGGGCCGAGACGTCCTTGGCTTGCGCCAGGGACGTCAGCGAGAAAAGCGCGGCAAAGATCAGGGCCGTTCTGAACATGGACAGCGCGATCTCAGAACGACAGCTGCACACCCAGATGCGGGCCGTTGATCAGCACTGCTTCGGTACTGGTGTTCTTCAGCACGAACCATGTCTTGCGGTATCCGCCGTAGACCTGCACCTGCGGTGAGATGGAGAACTCGGCACGCGCGCCGTATTGCTGATAACGGTCGGCATCGCCGTAAGTGATGATCTTGGGAGCCAGATACAGCTCTCCGGCAAAGGCCAGACGGCGTTCCGACGGCAATTCGTAGCGCACTTGCGCACCAAGGGCGATTGCGGAAGCCTTGTTGCGAGCCGGGGTCTCCTTGATGATGGCGACAACCGCCTTACCACCCACACCGATGGTCAGACCGGGCACGTTCATCTCGTCGTTCGCCACCAGCAGGCCAACACCGCCGATGATGCTGTTCTTGTCGTTGTACATCAATTCCGCATACATCTCGGACTTGCCGGCGAGGCCGCTGGCGACGCCGTATTTGAACTGGGCCGTGGTATTGCTCAGGCCGATGTCCAATGTATCCGCAGAAGACAAAGTAGCCACTGACATCAAAGAGATTGCAAGGATTTTACGCAGCATTATTTTCACTCCTGAACGATTGCAAAATGATTCGATCTTGGCGGAGGCGGTGAGATTCGAACTCACGAAGGACTCTCATCCTCGCTAGTTTTCAAGACTAGTGCCTTCAACCACTCGGCCACACCTCCAAACGGGCCATGAGGCGCGAACATAAGGCGCTGATACCGCCGAATAGTTCCCCCAGGCACTTCCCAACGCCGCGCATGATACCTGAAATACCCCATGCCCCCAACGGGCATGGTTGCAACTTTCACACTGCTTCTGTAGTCTCACGCCTGCTTATTGAAACATCCCTGATCATTGGAGGAAACCATGCAATACCAAACCCAAGCCGCAACACCGACCACGACGCTGGCTGTCGAACAGAACAAAGTCCTGCGCAACACCTACATGATGCTGGCGCTGACCATGATTCCGACCGTCATCGGCGCGCTGATCGGCACTTCGCTGGATCTGTCGTTCATGGCCGCCCATCCCATCATGTACCCGCTGATGATGTTCGCCGTGATGATGGGCATGCTGTTCGCCGTCGCCGCGCTGCGCAACAGCGTGTGGGGAATCGTAGCCCTGCTCGGCTTCACCTTCGTCGCCGGCGTGTTCCTCGGCCCCATCCTGCAAGTGGCCCTGAGCCTGAAGAACGGCGCACAACTGGTCGGTATGGCCGCCGGCGGTACCGGCATCATCTTCTTCTCGCTGGCCACTATCGCCACTGTGACCAAGAAGGATTTCAGCTTCATGGGCAAGTTCCTGTTCATCGGGCTGATCCTGCTGATCGTCGCCTCGCTGGCCAACATCTTCTTCCAGATCCCGGCACTGTCGCTGACCATCTCGGCCATTGCCGTGATGATCTTCTCCGCCTACATCCTGTACGACGTGAGCCAGATCGTGCAAGGCGGCGAGACCAACTACCTGATGGCAACCTTGGGCTTGTACTTGGACATCTACAACCTGTTCATCCATCTGCTCAACCTGCTGATGGCTTTCACGGGCGAACGCGACTAACCGTTTCCCGCACCAACAAAAAAGGCGGCTGCGGCCGCCTTTTTATATCCTCATCGGAAATATGTTTATATGGAATTGGACACTCTGCTTCGCCTGCTGCACGACACTCCCGAGAGTGTGGCTTTCAACGATACGATAGCGGTCATTGACGCGCTATACGATTTCACCCCGACTTCGTTCAGGAACGGCACTTTTCTCAATGAAGCCGGGAAGAACAACGGTTCCTGCAAACTGTTCTCGTTCGCGCGCCTGCGCGGCTTGTCGCAACAACAGACTTTGCACTGCTTCGGCAACTACTATCGGGAAGACGTACTCAAACATCCGGATGGCGACGATCACCAGAACATCAGGAACTTCATCAGAACGGGATGGGGTGGCATCGAGTTCAGCGGCACCGCCCTGCAGCCAAAGAAGTCTTAACAGCTACGGCTTAGGTTTGCGCTGCTCGGGTCGCACGCGCGGCGCCAGCAACACATCGCCGTCATCCGCATCCAAAGACTCGTTTTTCACGTTTGTCATCGGCTGCTCGTAATCGCTCCAGCCGCGCACGCCTGTCTTGAGCGAGACGACGTTGCTGAAACCCATCTTCAGCAGCATATCCGCCGCCAGCACGGAACGTTTGCCGGAGCGGCAGATAACCACGATCTCCTGCCCGCGCCCTGAAGCCAGTTCCGGCACGGTCTCGTCGTAATCCCATTCGCAGGATTGCTCCAGGATGCCGCGCGGTACATTGATCGAGCCGGGGATGCGCAGCAGGTCGAATTCGGCCGGCTCGCGCACATCAAGCAACATGGGTTTGCCGCCTGCGGCCAGTGCGCGGCTCAGATCCCACGGCATGATCTCCTTCACCCGCGTGAGCGCTTCTTCAACCAGATCGTCGTAGCGTGCCATTGTCTTGACCCTTTTTCTTTCTATCGCTCGAACAAAGCGATCGATTCCACATGCGAAGTCTGCGGGAACATGTTCATCACGCCCGCCGCTTTAAGTCTGTAACCCTTGGCATGCACCAGCACTTCGGCATCACGCGCCAAGGTCGACGGGCTGCATGAGACATAGACGATAAGCCGCGGCCCGGTCTCATCGCTGATGGATCTCATCAACTCGATCGCGCCGTCGCGCGGCGGATCGACCAGCCACTTGTCGAAGCGGCCCGACTTCGCCAGTGTGGCCTCGTCCATCTCGAACAAGTTCATCATCTGGAATGTCGTGTTGCCGGAAAGTCCGTTCGATTCGGCATTCTGTCTGGCACGCCGCACCAGCGCTTCACTGCCCTCGACCCCCAGCACCTGAGCACCGCTGCGCGCGATAGGCAGTGTGAAGTTGCCCAGCCCGCAGAAGAAATCGGCAATGCGCTCGTGCGGCTGCGGATCCAGCAGGCGCATGGCGCGACTCACCATCAGGCGGTTCATGTCACTGTTCACCTGGGTGAATTCGGTCGGAGCGAACGGCATGGTAATGCCGAACTCCGGCAGGCTGTAGCTAAGACCCGGCGCATCCAGCGGATAGAACGGTATCACCGTATCCGGCCCTTTGGTCTGTGTCCAGAACTGCACCTGATGCTTGTCGGCAAACTCTCTGATCAACGCTTCATCCGACGGCGTGAGCGCGGCCAGGATGCGCAGCACCAGCACATCGACATGCTCGCCTACCGCCACTTCGATCTGCGGCATGATGTCGCGCACGGTGAACTTTTCGTTCAGCTCACCCAGCAAGGGCAGCAGACTGGCGATCTTGGGCGTGAGGATCTCGCAGTGCTGCATGTCGGCGACATATTTGCCGTTCTGCTCGCGGAAACCGACCAGCGTCTTTTCCTTTTTCAGCACATGCCGCACCGACAGCCGCGCACGCTGGCGATAGGCCCAGGGCATACCGTAGATCGGCGACAGCACGACTTCGGGTTTGACCTTGCCGATGCGCTGCAGATTGTCCTCCAGCACGCGTTGTTTGACCGCGACCTGCGCGCGCGGATCGAGATGCTGCATGGAACAGCCGCCGCACACGCCGAAAACCGGGCACTTGGGCTGCACGCGCATGAACGACTGCTTCAATATCTGCTCGACCTTGGCCTGCTCGTAGTTGTTCTTCTTGCGATAGGTGGAATAGGTCACGCGCTCGCCGGTGAGCGCGCCCTCGATGAAAATGACCTTGCCGTCGGCATGCGCGATGCCGCGACCTTCGTGGTCGAGTGATTCGATGATGACTGGATTCATGCGGATTTCTTTTCAGGCCACTGGGCAAGGAATTCCTGCCAGTGTTTCTCGTCGGATTTTTTAAGGGTGCTGCGTACCAGTTCAAGTTCCTGCTCGTAGCGGGCCTTGCTGAACTGTCCGCGCATGAGCTGGAAGCGCGCGAACACCAGCCAGGTGTTCACCACATCGGTCTCGCAGTAGTTGCGGATCTCGGCCAGTTGGCCCTGCTGGTATGCGTCCCATACCTTGCTGCCGTCCATACCCAGCTTGCCGGGGAAACCGATGAGCTTGGCCAACTCGTCCAGCGGCGCGTTGGCGCGGCCGGTGTACATCGCCAGCAGGTCCATCAGGTCGAGATGGCGCGAGTGGTAGCGGCTGATGTAATTGTTCCACTTGAAGTCCTTGTCGTCCTCGCCCTGGTCCCAGTAGCGTGGTGCCTGTATGCCGTGGATCAGACCGCGATAGTGCAACACCGGCAGGTCGAAACCGCTGCCGTTCCAGGAAACGATCTGCGGGGTGTATTTTTCGATGCCGTCGAAGAAGCGCTTGATGATGCTGCCTTCGTCTTCGTCCGGCTCTCCCAGCGTCCACACCTTGAAGTTGTCGCCTTCGCGCAGCACACAGGAGATTGCGGCGACGCGTTGCAGGTGATGGGGCAGGAAATCGCTGCCGGTCTTCTGGCGGCGCATCTGGAAGGCCATCTCCGCCACATCGCGATCGCTCACTGCGCTGTCAAGCTCATGCAGCGCACGCAGCCCGGCGATGTCGGGGATGGTTTCGATGTCGAAGACTAGGGTTGGGTTCATGTTGGGTATCGATTGCAGACAGGGCGCGATTTTATCAACCCTTGGCCCTGTCCGCCCATGAATTACCCGAGGTGATGCCTGTTACTTGTACTTCCGTATCAGACCGACCAGCACGCCGAATATCTCCAGCGACCCCTGCGGACGTATCACCGGATAGGCCGGATTGGCCGGACGCAGGATGTATTGGCCGCGCTCCTTGTCCAGCGTCTTCAGGGTGAACTCGTTGTCCACGATGGCCACCACGATATCGCCGATGTTGGCTACGTTGCGTTTCTCCACCACGGCGACATCGCCCTCGTGGATACCCGCGTCGATCATGGAATCACCCTTCACCGGGATCATGGTGGTGGTGGACGGTTTCTCGATCAGCATCTCGTCAATGATGAAATAGTCGCCCTGCGTGTCGTTCACCGCGACCGGCATGCCGGCCTGCACCGCTGACTCGGCAAAGGGGCGGGCGAAGAACTGGCGGCTGGGTATCCACATCCCGTCCGGTGTGCGTTCGACGAAGCCAGCCTTTTCCAGCCGGTCCAGGATGGCCTTGACCCAGGATTTTGAGGCGATGCCGAACACGTCGCACAGCGCGGCATACGATGGGATGCTCTTCCAGGAAGCGTAGTAATCCTGCAGCTTGGCCAGATACTCTGCGTCTCTGGCTGACGGATCGGAATCGGACATGATGTCACCTCTACAGAACGAACGTTCTTGCATCCTAAAGAACGGACGTTCTGCTGTCAACCATTATTCCTCCACGGAACCTTAGCTTGACGGGCCGGCAAGGAAGGCAAAGAATCCCACGGCGCAGAAACATGCCGATGTCGATCAACTTCAGGGAGCGATCATGAGCAAACACCTCGCAGTCATTCTGTCCGTGCTAACCGGTCTATTCAGTGCCGCAGCCCTTGCCGCCCCCGGCGAATACTGGGAAGTCACCACCAGGATGGAGATGCCCGGCATGCCCTTCGCCATGCCGCCCACCACACAAAAGGTGTGCATCCCCAAAGGCGGCGAGAACGATCCCCAGAAGACCTCCGGCGACAAGGACTGCAAGATGAGCGACGTCAAGACGGTGGGCAACAAGACCACATGGAAGATGCGTTGCGACCGTGACGGCGAGGTGATGACCGGCAGCGGCGAGCAGACCACCAGTGCCGGCGGCTACAAGGGCAAGATGAAGTTCTCCGGCAAATCTGACGGTCAGGACATAAACATGACTTCCGAGTTCAGCGGCAAACGACTGGGCGGCGGCTGCGACTCGGAAGAACAGGTCAAGAAAATCAAATCGCAGATGTGCGATACCTCCAATTACCGGAACACCGCCGAATGGATAAGCGCCTCCAGCCTGATTCTGCAACCGGGTGCGGCCTGTGGCGACCAGCGCAAACAATTCTGCGACGCGGTGAAGAAGGACGCCCCCAGGGACGTACAAACCTTCAATTCCCTGAACCAGCATGAGCAGCATATGCTCGGCGGCGTATCAATCGTCAGGGAATGCAAACTGGACATGGCTGCCACCACCCGCTCGATCTGCAAACAGCTCGATGAAAAGAACTACCGCCATCTGTCCGCGCATTGCCCGGCCGAGGCCAAGACCTTCCGCGAGAACCAACGGCGACGGGATTGCGAAGGCCGCAGCTACACCGCCGAGACACGCGCTGCCGATTTCAAGAAGTGCATGAGCGGAAAGGATAACGACGAGGATTCCGATGATGACGAGTTGGATGAGATGCCCGCGCCGCGCAAACCCGGCAAGTCTCCCTCTTCGGACATGCTGGATGAGGCAAAAAAACTGAAGGGCAGGTTCGGTTTCTAAGTGCGCCCCTCTCTCTTCATCGGGCTGTGGCTGCTGGCGCTTCACGCGCAGGCGGTTTCACAGCCCGATCCTTTTCCGCAGATCGCCGCGGCCTATCGGGTCGAAATCGACGGTACAGCCGTGTGGGAAAAACAGCCCGCCAAACGCCTGCCGCCCGCCAGCCTCACCAAGCTGATGACCGCGTTACTGGTGCTGGAGCGGAACAAATTGCAGGAGACGGTACGCATCAGTCAGGCGGCGACCCGCGAAACCGGTTCCCGTCTGGCACTCAAGGCCGGCGAACATCTGCGCGTGGAGGACCTGCTCGCCGCCACGCTGCTGCAATCGGCGAACGATGCCTGTCATGCCTTGGCCGACCACCTTGGCGGAAGTGAAACCGCTTTCGTGCAGCAGATGAATCAACGCGCGCAGGAACTCGGACTGCGCGACACGCAATTCCGCAACGCCTGCGGCCACGATGCGAGCGGACACTACTCCTCCGCGCTGGATATCACCAGGCTGGCGCGCGAACTGCTCAAACACCCCCAGGTCGTTCCACTCACCTCGCAAGGGCACGCCGTCATCACTACCCTGGAAGGCAGGCAATACCGGCTGAGCAACAGGAACGCGCTGGTCGGCCGCTACGAAGGCGCGCTCGGCCTCAAGACCGGCTACACCGCCCAAGCCGGCACCTGTCTGGTGGCACTCGCCAAACGCGACGGCCACGAGGTGTTGCTGGTGCTGTTGCACGGCAAGGACCGCTGGTGGGATGCGGTGGACATACTCGATCTGGCTTTCGACCATGCGCGCGTCTCGCCCTGAACCCGCCTTTAATGTGCTGATGTGGCTGGCGCTGGCCGTACTCGCCAGCTATGCCAATGTGCTGGGCGGGCCATTCCAGTTCGACGACTACAACGTCATCGTCAACCAGCCGCAAGTGCATTCCTGGGCAAGCTGGTTCGCCGCCATCGACAGCGGCATCCGCCCGCTGCTCAAATTCAGCTACACGCTAAACTGGACCATGGGCACCGGCGTCATCGGCTTCCATCTCACCAACCTGCTCATCCATCTGGCGAACGCCTGGCTGGTCTACCGGTTGGCGCAAGCCTTCGTGCAGCAGCAATGGCAAGTCGACAAACTGCGCCATGTCGCACTGCTCACCGCACTGCTGTTCGCACTGCATCCCGTGCATACCGAAGCGGTGAGTTACATCAGCGGACGCTCCGCCTCGCTGATGTCCCTGTTCTATCTGGCCGGACTGCTCAGCTACATCCGCGGACGCACGCAGGACGACTGGAAACTGCTCTACCTGCTCACTCCTTTATTGTTCCTGCTGGCGCTGGCCACCAAGGAGACCGCGGTGACGTTCCCGCTGGCACTGCTGGCATGGGAGCTCTGCTGCGGCGGTCGCTGGCGAACCGCACTCAGCCTGATGTGGCCGAGTTGGGCGGTACTCTGCGCCGCCACCCTGTTCTTCCTGCTCAGCGACAGTTATATCGACCAGATGCAGCGCAGTGCGGAATTCAACGACATGCAGGGCAACCTCGCCACGCATCTCGCCGGCTTCGCCTGGCTGCTGCGGCAATGGGCGTTGCCCTTGTGGCTGAACATCGACCCCGACCTGCCGCTGCTGTCCGGCATCGGCGAAGCGCTGATCCCGCTAGCCATCTTCATCGGGCTATTCGTACTCATGCTGGCCTGCTGGCGCAGACGCCCGTGGATCAGCTTTGCGTTGGCGTGGGTGATGCTGCAACTGATCCCGCTGTATCTGTTCCTGCCGCGTATCGATATCGCCAATGAGCGCCAGTTGTATCTGGCCGGATGGCCGCTGCTGCTTGCCCTGGGCATCGAACTCACGCTGAGGCTGGATGCCAGGATGCAACGCATATTGGCTGCCGCGCTGCTGCTGACCCTCGCCAGCCTCACCGTGCTGCGCAACCAGGTCTACACCAGCGAACAGAGCCTGTGGCAGGACACCGTGCTGAAATCGCCGGACAAGGCGCGCGTGCACAACAACCTCGGCCATGCCTACCTGCTGGCACAACGCCATGACGAAGCGCGGCGCGAATTCAGCACCGCGCTGCAACTCGACCCGCGGCTCTTTCAGGCACGCCACAATCTGTACCGGGCGGACGATGAAATAGAAAAGGCCGGAGGAACGCTCCGGCCTTGAGGTCTGCTGTGCTGAAGATCAGGCGAAGTTCTTCGCCACGAAATCCCAGTTCACCAGATTGTTGAGGAAAGTCTCAACGAACTTGGGGCGCACGTTGCGGTAGTCGATGTAGTAGGCATGTTCCCACACGTCCACGCAGAGCAGCGCCTTGTCGGCGGTGGTGATCGGTGTACCGGCAGCGCCCATGTTGACGATGTCGAGCGAGCCGTCGGCCTTCTTCACCAGCCAGGTCCAGCCGGAACCGAAGTTGCCCACGGCGGAAGTCTGGAAGGCTTTCTTGAAGTCGTCGAGCGAACCCCACTTTTTGTTGATGGCTTCGGCCAGCGCGCCGGTAGGTGCACCGCCGCCCTGCGGCTTCATGCAGCTCCAGAAGAAGGTGTGGTTGGAGACCTGGGCCGCGTTGTTGTAGATGCCGCCGGAAGCCTTCTTGATGATGTCATCCAGGCTGGCGTTCTCGAATTCCGTGCCCTTGATCAGGTTATTCAGGTTGGTGACATAAGCCTGATGATGTTTGGCATAGTGGTAATCGAAAGTCTCGGCGGACATGTGCGGCGCGAGCGCTTCGCGGGGATAAGGCAGCGGGGGCAATTGATGTTCCATGGCAATCTCCTGATTTATTGTTTAGTGACGCGGGAATGGCTTAACCATTGGGCTGCAATATACCATACTTTTCTACTTGGGTATTATTTATCCTTGCATGCTACAGGGTTTAACAACGATTTAGAACCCGTTAGTCGCGATGTTTTACAATCCGCCCATGAGTGAACACAAACAGACCGGCGCGGCCAAGACCGCGCGCAACCCCATCAAGATCGTGCCCCTGCAGGAGCGCCTGCGCAAACCGCAATGGATACGCGTCAAATCCGGCACGGGTAGCGGCTACAACGAAGTGAAGCGCATGCTGCGCGAGCAGCACCTGCACACCGTGTGCGAGGAAGCCTCCTGCCCCAACATCGGCGAATGCTTCGGCAAAGGCACGGCCAGCTTCATGATCCTCGGCGATGTGTGCACGCGCCGCTGCCCTTTCTGCGACGTGGCCCACGGCAAACCGTTGCCGCCCGATGCCGACGAACCGCAGAATCTCGCGCGCTCCATCGGCATCCTCAAACTCAGATATGTCGTCATCACCAGCGTCGACCGCGACGATCTGCGCGACGGCGGCGCACAGCATTTCGCCGACTGCCTCACGGCCATCCGCGCATCGTCTCCTTCCACCAAGCTGGAGATACTGGTGCCGGATTTCCGCGGCCGCCTCGACGTCGCGTTGGACGCGCTGGCCTCCAGCCTGCCCGACGTACTCAACCATAATCTGGAGACCGTGCCGCGCATGTACCCGCTGGCGCGTCCCGGCGCCGACTACGCGCACTCGCTCAAGCTGCTGAAAGAATTCAAGGCGCGCTTCCCGCAGGTGACCACCAAGTCCGGCCTGATGCTGGGATTGGGCGAGACTGACGAGGAAGTGCTGCAGGTGATGCGCGACCTGCGCGCGCACGATGTCGAGATGCTCACGCTCGGACAATACCTGCAACCTTCCGACGGCCACCTGCCGGTGCTGCGCTATGTTTCGCCGGAAGACTTCAAGAAGTTCGAGATCGCCGCGAAGGAGATGGGCTTCTCGCATGCCGCCTGCGCGCCCATGGTGCGCTCCAGCTATTTCGCCGACGAGCAGGCGGAACAGGCCGGGGTTTAACTATTGCAACCTGTAGGGTGGGCACGTTTCTGTGCCCACGCGGTTACCAAGCCACCAAGCAGCGTGGGCACAGAAACGTGCCCACCCTACTTCTGCTGATTTCTATCGAGAAATACGGATACCCATTTATTACCCCATCATCCGTTCGTAAGTAGCATTGTCCGCCTCATAACACGCACAGGAAGCCGCCTCCAGTCCGGCACGGTCGAGCACGATGACATCGCCGCGACTGTAGTCGATCAGCTGGCGGTTATGCAGCGCCGTGGCCGCCGTGGTCACCCCCACGCGGCGCACGCCCAGCATGTAGGCGAGGAACTCGTGGGTAACATGGAAGTGGTTGGAGTGCGCGCGGTCCTGCGTCATCAGCAGACAACGCGCCAGCCGCGCCTCGACCACATGATGGTGGGAGCAGGCGGCGTTCTGCGCGAGCTGCCCGATCACGGCGTAGAGATAACGCTTCAGCACACGGCGCAATTCCGGCATCTGATCCAGCTCGCGCACGAACGACGCGGTTTCCATGCACAACGCTTTGCCCGCCCCCTGCACCAGCGCATGCAGCGGCGAAGTGTCCACACCGAGGACCAGCGTGGCCCCCAGCATGCCTTCGTCGCCGACCAGCCCCACTTCCAGACTTTCCTGCCCGTCTATCTTCGACACCAGGGAGATGAAACAACCGGTGGGGAAATAGACCTGGCGCATGGCTTCGTTGGGTTCGGCCAGCACCGCGCCGAAAGCCAGCTCGACCGTTTCGCAGGCCGTCAAAAAGCGCGTCAGGTCCTTTTCCGGCAGGCTCGCAAGCAGGCGATTGTCTGCACGGGCTGAGTGTGTGGGCTGCAAGCAGGCTCTCCTTAAAGTGTTGGAATCCGGCAAGGTCAGGCCGGGCCGGTTTCCGGATGTGCAGGGCACAGCATGGGACCGGCCGCGGTAAAAGTCTGAGCGCCAGCACACAGAAGCCGTCCGCGACCGCGCAAAAAAGAGCCCGGTACGCGACTGGCGCGCCCGGGCCGGGGTACTACGGGCGCCCATCAAAGGGAAGGGAGGAGAAGCGCCCGCAAGCATCATCCCGCGCCGCACACAAGCACTCTGTTCGATATCCCACTTAAGTCAAAAGAAAGATCGGCCCCGAATTCGGAGTAGCATGGCAGCATCAACCGACAGCTCCCGAGGAAAAGCATCCCGTGGCGACCAAGAAAACAAACAAGAGCCCCAAAGCACCCGCCGTCGCAGCGAAGACCGACGCAACGGTGACCGCAAAGAACGAGGAGGGCTTCAACATCGTCGGCATCGGCGCCTCCGCCGGCGGACTGGAAGCCTTCGAGCAATTCTTCCGCAAGATTCCGCCGGATTGCGGCATGGCCTTTGTGCTGGTGTCGCACCTTGATCCGGATCATGGCAGTCTGCTCACCGAGATCCTGCAACGATCGACCACCATGCCGGTGGTCGAAGCGGTAGATCAGGTCAGGGTCGAACCGAACCACGTCTATGTACTGCCGCCCAACCGCGAAATGGCCATCTTCCACGGCGCCCTGCAACTCAACGAACCGGAAATGCCGCGCGGACAGCGCATGGTGATCGACGCCTTCCTGCGCTCGCTGGCCGAAGACCAGGGCGAAAAAGCCATCGGCATCATCCTCTCCGGCACCGGCACCGACGGCACGCTGGGGCTGCGCGCCATCCAGGGCGCGGGCGGCATCACCTTGGTGCAGGAACCGGCCACGGCGAAATACGACGGCATGCCGGTCAGCGCGATCCACGCCGGTTATGCCACTTACACCCTGGCGGTAGAAAAGATGCCGGAACAACTGCTGAGCAATACGCGCCAGTTGAATGTCCAGCAGGAAAAACCGCGGCCGGATACGAACGGCACGAGCGGCCTGAGCCGCATCCTGATGCTGTTGCGCTCCGGCACCGGCAACGACTTCTCGCTGTACAAGAAAAGCACCATCGGCCGCCGCATCGAGCGGCGCATGGCGCAGCACAACATCGAAGACACCGAGATCTACGCGCGCTATCTCAAGGAACATCCGGCCGAAGTGCAGTTGCTGTTCAAGGAACTGCTGATCAATGTCACCAGTTTTTTCCGCGACCCGGAAGCGTTTGTGGCGATGAAGCAGGACATCCTGCCGCTGTTGCTCAAGGACAAGCCGGAAAGCTATGTGTTCCGCGTCTGGGTGGCGGGCTGCGCCACCGGCGAGGAAGCCTATTCCATCGCGATCCTGTTACGCGAACTCATGAACGAAACCGGGCGCGAATTCAAGACCCAGATCTACAGCACCGACCTCGATGACGATGCCATCGCCGTGGCGCGCGCCGGATTCTATCCGCCCAACATCGCGCAGGATGTCACACCGGAACGGCTGCGCCGCTTCTTCATCAAGGAAGATGCGGGCTACCGCGTGAAAAAAGAGATCCGCGAGATGGTGGTGTTCGCCACCCAGAACATCATCAAGGATCCGCCTTTCACCAAGCTCGATCTGCTCAGTTGCCGCAACCTGATGATCTATCTGGAACCGGAGTTGCAGAACCGCGTCATCCCGGCATTCCACTATGCGCTCAAGCCGGGCGGTGTGCTGCTCCTCTCGCCTTCGGAGAGCATCGGCAACCACGTCGAGCTGTTCACCCCGCTCAACCGCAAATGGAAGTTCTACCAGACCAAGCCCTCGATCGCTTCCACCCGCGTGGTGATGTCCAGCGGATTGTCCTGGACCAAAGACAACCCAAGCAAAGGCCCCGACGAAGTGACGACAAAACTCAAAGAAACCGATTTTGCCGAACTGACCCGGCGCGCACTGCTGCAGTCCTATGCCCCGGCTTCGGTGGTGACCAACATCAAGGGCGACATCTTGTTCGTGCATGGCGATACCGGCAAATACCTGCGTCCGGCACCCGGCCAGGCCGGCTTCAATGTGATCGAGATGGCGCGCGAAGGACTGCAACTGGAATTGCGCAGCGCCATCGCGACCGCGACCGAAAAAGGCGTACCGACCCTGAACCGTGAAACCGCCTTCGGCAGCAACGGCGAGAGCCATCGTGTCAGCTTCAGCGTGCGGCCGCTGCCGTTCATCGAGCCCAATCAGGGCTTGCTGCTGGTGAGCTTCCAGGACGTGGCGGGCAGCAAGCCGGAAAAACCGGCCGCACCGGCAAGCAGCAGCAAAGGAAAAACGCCGCGCGGCAAAGCCGCCGCGGTATCGGCGGAACAGCACCGCATCGAGGAACTGGAACGCGACCTTTCCTATACCAAGGAGAACCTGCACGCCACCATCGAGGAACAGCAGGCCTCCAACGAGGAACTCAAGTCCACCAACGAGGAGATGCAATCCACCAACGAGGAACTCCAGTCCACCAATGAAGAACTGGAGACTTCCAAGGAAGAACTGCAATCGGTCAATGAAGAACTGGTGACGGTGAACGCCGAGCTGCAGAACAAGATCGAGCAACTGGCCGGCATGCAGAACGACATGAAGAACCTGCTCGACAACATCAATGTCGGCACCATCTTCCTCAACGACAGCCTGAACATCAAGCGTTTCACGCGCGAGGCGATACGGGTCTACCGCCTGGCCGCCTCGGATGTGGGGCGGCCGCTGGGCGACATCAAGTCGAACATCCGGGATGACGATCTGCTGGACGACGCGCAGGCCGTGCTCGATTCGCTGGTACCGCGCGAGCGCGAGGTAAGCACCGCCGACGGCGAATGGTATCTGGCACGCATCCAGCCCTACCGCACGCTGGACAACATCATCGACGGCGTGGTGCTGACCTTCACCGACATCAGCAAACGCATGCTGGCCGAAACGGCCATGAAGGACGCGCGTGAACTGGCCGAAAGCATCGTCAACACGGTGCGCGAACCGCTGCTCGTGCTGGACAGCACTGCCAAGGTCATCTCGGCAAGCCGCGCGTTCTACGAGAATTTCAAGGTCGCCGCGCAGGACACGGTGGGCCGCCAACTGTACGAACTGGGCAACCGCCAGTGGGACATCCCGAAACTGAAAGCACTGCTGGAAACCGAACTGCCCAACAAGCAGGTGGTCGAGGATTTTGAGGTCGAGCACGACTTCCCCACCATCGGCAAGCGCAGGATGCTGCTCAATGCGCGGCGCATCACCGGCAAGGCGGACGGGGCGCAACTGATCCTGCTGGCGATAGAAGAAATCAAATAAGGGAGTGACAGTCCAGAAAGGAAACACCATGGACGACAAACCGAACGAAGCTGACCCCCTGCGTGCCGAAGCCGAGGCGCGCGTGACACAGACACCGATCAATCTGGTGAACCCGCAGCCAGGCGAGGAGTTGCTGCACAAGTTGCTGCATGAGTTGCGCGTGCACCAGATCGAGCTGGAGATACAGAACGAGGCTCTGCGCCAGACGCAGCTCACGCTGGAAGAATCGCGCGACCGTTATGTGGACCTGTACGACTTCGCCCCCATCGGCTACCTCACGCTCTCGCGCGAGGGCATGATCGCCGAGATCAATCTCACCGGCGCCGATCTGCTGGGTGCGGTGCGCAACAAACTGATCAAGCGGCGCTTCTCGCAGTTCATCGCCGCGGAAGACCGCGATCACTGGTATGTGCATTTTTCCAGCGTGCTGAAACACGAGCAGCGCCAGCAATGCGAGCTGAACCTGCAGCGCGAGGACGGTACGCGATTCCATGCCCGGCTGGATTCGCTCAGGGTGCACTCTTCCCGCAACACTGCCGCATCCGGGCAAGCGGCAGATCTGCCCGTGAAAGACGACGCGATGTTCTCGGTGCGCCTCGCCATCACCGACATTCCCGCACCAAAGAAAGAGGAATAAGCGCCGCTTGTATGTGCGATATCGCACATATCGGACTAAACTACCATGCTATAAAGTCAATCACGACGTAGTCCTTGCAGTCCAACTGCAACTTCTTTGCCGTTGCAACATCGGCATTCCAATCGGCAGCACGCACCGGAGACAAGAAGATGGCCGCTACGTTATCCCCGCTGCAAAGCTCGATCCAGAACCACCTGCTCGCCGCGCTGCCCGAAGATATCTTCGAGCGTATCGCGCCGCATCTGGAACTGATCCCCATGCCGCTCGGCGAAGTGCTGTACGAGTCCGGCGGCCAATTGCATCACGCCTATTTTCCGACCACCGCCATCGTGTCGCTGCACTACGTGATGGAGAACGGTTCCTCGGCCGAGATCGCCGGTGTCGGCAACGACGGCGTGGTCGGCATCTCGCTGTTCATGGGCGGCAACACCACGCCCAGCCGCGCCACCGTGTGCAGCAGCGGCCATGCCTACCGCCTGAAGGCGCGCCTGTTGATGGAAGAATTCAACCGCGCCGGGCCGCTGATGCGTCTGATGCTGCGTTACACCCAGGCCCTGATCACGCAGATGTCGCAGACCGCAGTGTGCAACCGGCACCACTCGATGGAACAGCAGATGTGCCGCTGGCTGCTGTTCACGCTGGACCGCTCGCCCTCGCACGAACTGATCATGACGCAGGAACTGATCGCCAGCATGCTCGGCGTGCGCCGCGAAGGCATCACCGAGACCGCGGGCGATCTGCAGCGCGCCGGGCTGATCAGTTACCGCCGCGGCCACATCACGGTGCAGGACCGGGCCGGACTGGAAGTGCGCGCCTGCGAGTGCTACAACGTGGTCAAGAAGGAATTCCGCCGCTTGCTCAGGGAGTCCTGACGATATGTTGAAGGCGCGATCGGTGTATAAACAATGCAGGCGGAGTACGAATCGCCCCGGGGTTAACCATGCCTGAAGAAAAACACACATCCGATCTTTTCAGCACCGCCGCCGACACAGCGGCAGGCGCCATCGAGGCCAAGCATCAGCGCAACCTGCTGAAGACGGGCGCGCTGCAAAAAGCGATCCTGAACAGCGCCAATTTCTCCAGCATCGCCACCGACGAAAACGGCCTCATCCAGATCTTCAACATCGGCGCCGAACGCATGCTGGGCTACACCGCCGCCGAGGTCCTGAACAAACTCACACCGGCCGACCTCGCGGCTCCCGATGAAGTCATCACGCTCGCAATAGCATTGAGCGTCAAGCACGGCAAGTCTGTGCTGCCGGGCTTCGAGGCCATGGTCTTCAATGCCGCGCGCGGCGTCGAGGATATCTACGAACTGACCTACATCCGCAAGGACGGCACGCGCTTGCCGACCGTGGTGACAGTCACCGCCTTGCGTGATGCGCAAGAGGCCATCATCGGTTATCTGCTGATCGGCACCGACAACACCGTGCGCAGCCAACTGGAAAAAGTGCTGCTGGAAAACAACCTGGAACTGACACGGGCGAAATCGGTGGCCGAGAAAGCCAACCTGGCCAAATCGGACTTCCTTTCGCGCATGAGCCACGAATTGCGCACCCCGCTCAATGCCGTACTCGGCTTCGCGCAGTTGTTGCAGGCCGGAACACCGCCGCTGACGGAGACCCAGGCCGAAAGGATGCAACAGATCACCAAGGCGGGCTGGTATCTGCTTGAACTGATCAACGAGATCCTTGATCTGGCGGTGATCGAATCCGGCAAACTGTCACTCACACCCGAACCGGTCTCGCTGACCGACGTGATGAACGAATGCCAGGCCATGATCGAATCGCAGGCGCAGAAACACCACACCCGGCTGCAATTCCATCCTTTCGCCAGAAGCTGGTTCGCTTATGCCGACCGCACCCGGGTGAAACAGGTGCTGGTCAACCTGCTCAGCAATGCGATCAAATACAACTGTGCGAACGGCAGCGTCGATGTGCTGTGCAGCGCCGACTCGCCGGATCGCATCCGCATCACCATCAAGGACAGCGGTGCGGGTCTGTCGCCGCAAAAGCTGGCGCAACTGTTCCAGCCGTTCAATCGTCTGGGGCAGGAGAGCGGCGCCGAGGAAGGCACCGGCATGGGCCTGGTGGTCGCCAAGCAACTAGTCGAACTGATGGGGGGGCGCATCGGTGTGGAAAGCACCGTCGGCAAGGGTAGCGAGTTCTGGGTCGAACTGATCCGCTGCACCCAGCCGCAGCCCGCGACCGACGCAACACCCATCGAACCGGAAACGCCCCCCGCCCAGACGAACATAAAACAGGGCACTCTGCTCTATGTGGAAGACAATATCGCCAACATGATGCTGGTCGAACACATCATCGAGGCGTACACCCATGTGAACATGCTGAGCGCTCACTACGGCCAGCTCGGCATCTCGCTGGCACGCAGCCATCTGCCGGACGTTATCCTGATGGATATCAATCTGCCGGACATCAGCGGGGTCGAAGCGTTGCGCATCCTGCTCGAAGATCCGGCGACCCGGCATATCCCCGTCATCGCGCTGAGCGCCAATGCGATGCAGCACGATATCGAGCGCGGACTGGATGCCGGGTTCTTCCGCTATCTCACCAAACCGATCAAGGTCAACGAATTATTGAACGCGCTGGACGATGCATTGAGATCCGGCCGAATAAGATCAGCCAGTAACCATGCAACAGGAGGAACACCATGATAAACGCAGAAGAAATCCGCAACGCCAGCATCCTGATCGTCGACGATCAGGAGTCCAATATCAAACTGCTTGAGGAGATATTGCTCGATGCCGGCTATACCCGAGTCGCATCGACCACCGACCCGTTCACGGTCGGCAAGCTGCACCGCAAGAACCGCTACGACCTGATCCTGCTCGACCTGCTGATGCCCGGCATGGATGGCTTCCAGGTGATGGCGGGACTGAAGGAGATCGAGACGGAAAGTTACCTGCCCGTGCTTGTCATCACCGCCCAGCCCGACCACAAACTGCGCGCGCTGTCGGCCGGCGCGAGGGATTTTGTCGCCAAGCCGTTCGACGTGGTCGAAGTTCAGACGCGCATCCGCAACATGCTGGAAGTGCGGCTGCTGCACAAACAGCTCGAGCAGCAGAATCAATTGCTGGAGCAAACGGTGCAGGAACGCACCGCCGAGTTGCGCAAGAGCGAGGCGCGTTTCCAGCGCCTGACCGAGCTGTCTTCCGACTGGTACTGGGAACAGGACGAGAACGGCCAGTTCACCAAGATCTTCGGCCCGGTGTTCGAGATGCTTGGCATCCGTGTCGACGACACCATCGGCCACGCCCGCGACGACCACAGCCTGAACTGGAACGAGGATGAACGCAGGACGCTGGAGGAGAATCTGGCCTCGCGCAAACCTTTCCTGGATTTCGTCTACAGCCGGACCAACGCGGACGGCACACGACAATTTCTGATGGTGAGCGGAGAACCGATGTTCAATCCCTCCGGCCGCTTCGTCGGATACCGCGGCATCGGCAAGGATGTGACCGGAAAACTGACGACCGACAACCCGCCGACCTGACGAACAAGACAGGTGCGTGTCGCGCGCACCTGTTTCAACAGCAAGTGTCCATTACCCATCCTGCGATACTCTCACCGAATCACGATACCGAAGGCCGCACGATCATCCTGAAAGACCGCCTTCCTTTGAACTCAAGCCGGACGAAGCTCAAATTACTGCAGAAGGCATCGCCCTGCCGGTTCCGCGACTGGTAGAGTTGCCCGCAGCGGCACTGGTAATTGAGCATCGGGTTGACCTGTCCGCCCTGGATCAACTCCACATCCGCGAGTTGCGGAAACAGTTTCGCGACAGGTTGCCAAACCAGATCGCTACGCCGGAAACCAAACAGCATCAGCAGGGATTTGTTGCAATCCTGGATCAAGTCGCGTTCGCCCAGTGACAGCGCGGGGGCATCGTGCCGTACAGCCAAATGTCCATCAATCCATTCCTGACGTTGAACATCAGTCCACTCCCGTCGCCCGGCGCTGAGTGCCTTGGGAGCAGTGATTATTGAGTTGTCATCTCTCAGCAAGTTCATTCCCCGCCCCCGGCTAATTTTTCAAGGCAGCCATTCTTTCTGTTCAGACTGTGGCGCACCGTTCGCCAGCACACGCTCGAGCGAAGGATCAAAATTCCCAGCGCATTGTCCAGCTACCAATCGATTCCCATGCGTGCGCTAACGAACGGTTCGCCGCCGCCATAACGGCAACAATACCCGCTCGATCTGCATCCAATGCAAATGGCGTGGACGCGGGGATATGAACCCACCGGGAAAGCGAACATGAAAACCATCATCACTCCGAGCCGAAATCCGAATGCCCTCCGGCACAACCTTTCCCAACCCGAGGAAGTCGAGCATGTCTGGCTGACGCTGGGCAAGCGCTACGTTTCGATGACCGGTCTCTCGTACGGCGTGACACAGTGCAAGACCACCCTCCGCGAGCCTGACCACTATATGTTCTTCGCATCCCGGAAGGCATCAAAGCAGCAAAGAAACGACGGCCGCTCGCTTTGACCGCAACGGATCACTTGCGGCGGACTGCACCCGCAGACCGTGCAGATCCGGACAGTGTTACCCGACTTGCTCCGTTCCGATATGGCGACGATGTGACAGCAAATGAAGACGACCGACACAGTTGACTCCGGCCTACCCCGGAACTTGACACTGAACCCCGGATTCTGGCGCGACATCTTCGACGCCATCGACGATCCGGTGTTTCTGCACGACCGGGAATTCCGCATACTGCTGGCCAACCGTGCCTATTGCCAGCTGGCCGGTGTCACCGAAAAAGAAGCACAGGAAAAACTCTACTGGGAGATATTCCCTCCCGGCTCCGGCCCCTCCCCCGGATGCCGCGAGGCGATGCGGGTCAGCGACTCCGCCAACAGTCAGGAAGAGATCGAGACCGGCGGGAAGATATTCCTCTCCAAAGGTTACAAGGTGCCCGATGGACAGGGGGGCATCCTCTACGCCCTGCATGCACTCAGGGACATCAGCGAGCAAAAAAAGAGCGAGGCGGCTTTGGCGGAAAGCGAAGCGCGCCTGCGCAGCGCCATCGATACCGCGCGCGATGCCATCATCTCTGTCGACGGGGAAAGCGGCACGATCATCGCATGGAACCCGGCGGCCGCCGCCATGTTCGGCTACAGCCGGGATGAAGCGCTCGGACAGGTGTTGCACCAACTGCTGACACCGCAGCGAATGCGCAGCGGGGCGATGCACGCCGTGGCGAACTTCGCCGTGGAAGGACAGGGCGCGATACTCGGCAAGATCATCGATCTGCCCGCCCTGCACAAGAACGGTTCCGAATTCCCCATCGAGCTCTCGCTCTCCGCCGCGCAGATCAACGGCAAATGGCAGGCCACCGGCATCGCCCGCGACATCACCGAGCGCAACAGGGGACAGGCTTCCGAGAAGCGCTACCGCCGCCTGTTCGAAACGGCCAAGGACGGCATCCTGATCCTGGATGCGGAAACGGGAATGATCGTCGATGCGAATCCCTTCATCACCCATCTGCTCGGCTACACCCTGGAAGAGTGCCTCGGCAAATACATCTGGGACCTGCGTTCCCTGAAGAACGTCGCCGCCAGCAAGGAGAAGTTCCTCGAGTTGCAGCAGCAGGAATATGTGCGCTACGAAGACATCCCGCTGGAAACTTCGGACGGGGAGCCGCGCCATGTGGAATTCATCAGCAATGTGTATCTGGTGGACAATGCCAAAGTCATCCAGTGCAATATCCGCGACATCACACGGCGCTGGCAGGCCGAGGAAAGGAACCAACGCCTGAGCCAGATGTACCGCACCATCAGCCGCTGCAACGAAGTGCTGGTACGCGCCACGGATGAGCTTGAGCTGGCACATGCGATGTGCAGCGTGCTCACCGTCGAAGGTCACTTCCGCATGGCCTGGGTGGGCTATATCGAAGCGGATGCGGCCAAACCCCTCCGCATCGTCGCCACGGAAGGCATCGACGAACTGCACCTGAACGATCTGCAGCTGCGTTGCAGCGGCGGAGAGCGGCCCGGCGGCATCGCCGCCGATGCCGTCAAAAGCGGGCTGCCCGTTGTGTGTCACGACATTCGCAACGATAGCCGCTGCGCCGCCGAGCTGGAACAGGCTTTGCCACAGGGATACCTGTCCGTCGCCGCCATCCCGATCAAGCTCCCGCGGCATGATCTGGGCGTGCTGGTCGTTTACGGCGCACAAGCCAACGAATTCACCACCGAGATCATCAACCTGCTGAACGAGCTGGCCGGCGATCTCGCCTTCGGTATCGACACGCTGCGCTCCAGGGAAGAGCGCGTCGCGGTGCTGGAAAAGCTGGAACATATCGCCCACTACGACGCACTCACCGCGCTGCCCAACCGTGTGCTGCTGGCAGACCGTTTGCAACAGGCCATGGCGCAGACCCACCGGCGCGGCGACCTGCTGGCGGTGGCCTATCTCGATCTCGACAGTTTCAAGGCCGTCAACGACGACCACGGACACGATGCCGGCGACCAGTTGCTGATGGCCATGTCCGCGCGCATGAAAGACACACTGCGCGAAGGCGACACCCTCGCCCGCCTGGGTGGCGACGAATTCATCGTCGTGCTCACCGGCCTGGACACCATCGAAGCCAGCGTGCCGATGATCGAGCGGCTGCTGCTCGCGGCGGCGCAGCCGGTGCAACTCGACGGCATCCAGCTGCAGGTGTCGGCCAGTCTCGGCGTCACCTTTTACCCGCAAACGGAAGTCACCGCCCCCGACCAGTTGCTGCGCCAAGCCGACCAGGCGATGTATCAGGCCAAGCTGGCCGGCAAGAACCGTTACCACATCTTCGACGACGAGCAGGACCGCAATGTGCGCGGCCATCACGAGGATCTGGAACGCATCCGTCTCGCCCTCGGCGAAAATGAGTTCGTGCTGCATTACCAGCCCAAGGTGAACATGCGCAGCGGCGAATTCGTCGGTGTCGAAGCGCTGATCCGCTGGCAGCATCCGGAACGCGGCCTGCTGCCGCCGTCGCTGTTCCTGCCGGTGATCGAGGATCACCTGTTGTCGGTCGAACTGGGCGAGTGGGTGATCGAAAGTGCGCTGCGCCAGATCGACCTGTGGCATGCCGCCGGATTCCGCATCCCGGTCAGCGTCAATATCGGTTCGCGCCAGATGCAGCATCCCGATTTCGTCGAACACCTGCGCCTGCAGCTCGCGGCACATCCGGGCGTCAAGCCGGGCGACCTGGAGATGGAAGTGCTGGAGACCAGCGCGCTGGAAGACTTGTCCGTGGCAGCGAAAGCGATCGAGGGCTGCAATGAACTGGGGGTGGTATTCGCGCTGGACGACTTCGGCACCGGCTATTCCTCGCTGACCTATCTGAAACGCCTGCCTTTCACGCTGCTCAAGATCGACCAGAGTTTCGTGCGCGACATGCTGGACGACCCGGACGACCTCGCCATTCTCGAGGCGGTGCTCGGTCTGGCGGTCGCCTTCCGCCGCCAGGTCATCGCCGAAGGCGTGGAGACCGTGCAGCAGGGCGAGATGCTGCTGCAACTCGGTTGCGAACTGGCGCAGGGTTACGGCATCGCCCACCCCATGGCTGCCGATGAACTGCCCGGGTGGGCGGCCGCCTGGCGCACCCATCCGTCCTGGAGCAACATGCCCGCCTTCCGCCGCGACGATCTGTCCCTGCTGTTCGCCGCTGTCGAACACCAGGTCTGGATGACGACCATCGGCAATTACCTCGGCGACGAATGTGAAAAACTGCCGCTGCTGGATCACCACCAGTGCCGCTTCGGCGCCTGGCTGGATGCCGGCGGGCTGATCCGCCACGGCGAACAGATCGCCTACCGCGACATCGAACCCCTGCACCGGCGCGCGCATGAACTGGCGGCGGCACTCTGCGAACTCAAGACCGCGGGGCACAAGACAGAAGCGCTGGCGAAACTTGGCGAACTCATCAAGCTGCAGGAAACGCTGCTTGAGCAGATCAGGGCGCTGGTGGACGAGAACCGGCACTGGTCCGGCAAGACATGGAGCCACGGGGACAACACCTTCGTCGTGCATGACCAGCAGTGAGGCGTCCCCAATGTTCGTGAGCGCACAGTGAGCGACCGCGCGCACCGTTAGGATTAAACCGGGTCGGCGCACTGTACTGCGCCGCTCCGCTTCCCCAAACAAACACAGGTGCCGTACGAAATGGATACTTCCGCCGCCACCGTCGTCATCATGATCGCCTCGGACCGCGCCGCCGATGCCGAACAGGTGCGCAGTCTGCTGCACGCGGAATTCAGGCATGTCTTCGTCTCCACCGCGGCCGACACGGAGCCGGGCGATTTCGTGCGCTACCGGCCCAACGTGCTGGTGCTGGCATTCGACACGCTGGAAAAATCGGAACGCTATTACCTCGAGTTGAACCGCATGTGCGAGGAAGTGCAGCAGCAGCCGCTGCGCACCGTGATCCTGTGCAACCGGCACGAGATCAAGCAGGTCTACGATCTGTGCAAGAAGGGTTACTTCGACGACTACATCCTGTTCTGGCCGCTGACCGACGATTCGTCGCGGCTGGCCATGTCCATCCACCATGCCCTGCATGATCTGGCAGCGCGCAAGAGCGAGGGCCCGACCGCTGCCGAATTCGCCGCACAGGCACGCCATCTGTCCGAGCTGGGCAAGAAGCTGGACCAGCAGATCGTTCAGGGCGGACTGCATATCGACGTTGCCAGTCAGGCGCTGCAACGCGCCTCGCTCGGCGTCGATACGGCACTGGACAAGTTCTCGCAACGGCTCATCGCGGGCGCATTGCCTGAAACGGTCGAGGTGAAGAGTGCCGACGGCATGGAAGCGGAGATCAGGCGTCTGAAACGCGAAGATGTGCAACCCCAGTTCAATGCCGCTTTCGAAACCACCCTGCCTCTCAAGCAATGGGCGCAGCAACTGAAACAAGAGGTCGCACCGCTGCTGAAGTCGGCCCGCACCCTGAACGACATGGCCGGGCACATCCGCCCCACCGTGCTGGTGGTGGATGACGACGAAGTCCAGCGCGTCATCATCGACAATCTGCTGACGGCACACGACTACAACCTGCTGTTTGCGCGCGACGGTCTGGAAGCCCTGAATGTCCTGCGCAACAAGCACCCGGACCTGATCCTGATGGATATGATGATGCCCAACATGAACGGCCTGGAAACGATGCGACGGCTGAAGGTGATGCCCGGGCTGGCCAAGACCCCGGTGATCATGATCACCGGCAAGAGCGAGGGCGATGTCGTGGTCGACTGCATGAAGGCCGGTGCGGTCGATTTCGTGGTCAAGCCCTTCGACCCCGCCACACTGGTCGACAAGATAGCCCAGGCGCTGAAAGCGGCAGCCCTGCCGTGAACACAGCCGCGCTTCGCTCCCGAATACCCCCCCTATGTTCGTGAACGCACGGTGAGTGCCCGGCCCGCCCGCTACGATAGTGGCATTCGATCGTGTCGGGCGCGCGCGCCCGTGTATCCACCATCCGCCGAAAAAAGACCGGCGACACGCATCCCCGCCGTTCGATAACGGATGACACCGCAGCAGATGGAAGGTTGGTAATCTTGAAAATGACCCATAAGATCCTTGCGGCATTTGCCGGTGCGACCCTGCTGGTCTTGCTGGGTGCAGCGGCCGTATTCTGGTCCTTCGGACAGATCGACGACGCCGCCGAGGCGCGCCACCATACCCGCACGCTGGTCATCGGCGCGACCGAATTGCTGTCCGAACTGAAGGACGCCGAAACCGGCCAGCGCGGCTATGTGCTGACCGGCGACGAGGGTTTTCTGCAACCCTATCTTGCCGTGCGAAAGGGACTTTCCACCCGTCTGCTCGAATTGCGACAAGCCGCCAACATCGCTGCCGCGCGGAAACATCTGGACACGCTGTCTCCTTTACTAGATGCCAAACTGGCGGAACTGGCGCGCGTCATCGAGTTGCGCCGCGGGGATGACGCCGCCGGCGCACTGTCGCTCATTCGCGCGGGAAAAGGCAAACACTTGATGGACCTGATCCGCACCGAGATCGACGGCTTCATCCGGATAGAGGAAGAGGCGCTGGAGCGGCATGAAGCCGAGTTCCAGACCAACATGCGGCGCATGTTCATACTGATCGTCGGCGCCAGCCTGCTGATGCTTTTGTTTGCGGTCGCCTTTGCGTACTTCATCTACCGGGAGACGCAGCAACGCCTGCAAAATCTGGTCCATCTCGAAACCAAGCATCTGCTCGAGAGCCAGCAGTCGCTGAATTCGAAATTGCAGGAGGCCAACGATACCCTGCAGGTCAGCGAGGAGAAACTCGCGGTGACTCTCTACTCCATCGGCGACGCGGTGATGGTCACCGATGACAAAGGCCGGGTGACGCTGCTGAACCCGCTCGCCGAACAACTCACCGGCTGGACGCAGGCCAAAGCGGTCGGCCGTGCGGTGGACGAGGTGTTCCACATCATCAACCAGGAGACGCGGCTGCCCGCCTATATCCCCGTCATGGATACCCTGGCGAAAGGCACGATACAGGGGTTGGCCAACCATACCGTGCTGATCGCGCTCGACGGCAGCGAATCCGCCATCGCCGACAGTTGCGCGCCGATACGCGACAACAACGGCCGTGTGGTCGGCGCGGTGCTGGTGTTCCGCGACGTCACCGGCGAGTATGCCACCCAGCAAAGTCTGCGCGACAACGCCGAACTGATCCAGACGATACTCAATACCGTGGCGGACGGCATCGTCACGCTGCGCGCGCGCGACGGCATCGTCAAGACCATCAATCCGGCCGCCGAGCGCATGTTCGGCTATAGCGCCGCCGATTTGATCGGGCATGATTTCAGTCTGCTGATACCGGAGTCGGACAGCGACGAACGCAAGGCCGCTTTCAAAAATGTCAGCTCCGGCGACAAGGCGTGGATCATCGGTCTCGGCCGCGAAACCACGGGACGGCACCGCAACGGCAGCACTTTCCCGATGGATATCGCGATCAGCCAGATGTGGATGGGCGGCGAGCGCTACCTCACCTGCATATTGCGCGATATCAGCGCGCGCAAGCAGGCGGAGGCGGCGCTGGTCAAAGCGGGCGCGCTGCAGGCCGCGATCTTCAACAGCGCCAACTTCTCCAGCATCGCCACCGACGCCAGAGGCGTGATCCAGATCTTCAACGTCGGCGCCGAACGCATGCTCGGTTACGCCGCCGCCGATGTGATGAACAAGATCACCCCCGCCGACATCTCCGACCCG
>Ga0154599_111_pt2 | contig 146464 bp, 133 predicted proteins | sample RifGroF2_FD_116028 | JGI IMG/M metagenome (GOLD analysis project Ga0154599, IMG submission 116028) | Sideroxydans sp. GWF2_59_14 | reverse complement strand
CTCTCGGCGATGCGCGCGATGGCGATCGCATTGCGGTTGGCCTTGTCCCAGCCGGTGCGTATCTTCAGCGTCACCGGCACGTCCACCGCGCCGACCACCGCCTCCAGTATCTCGGCGACCAGCTTCTCGTTCTGCATCAGCGCGGAGCCCGCCATCACGTTGCAGATCTTCTTGGCCGGGCAACCCATGTTGATGTCGATGATCTGCGCGCCGTTGTCCACGTTGTATTGGGCGGCCTGCGCCAGCATCTTCGGGTCGGCACCCACGATCTGCACCGAGATGGGATCGACCTCGCCGGCATGGTTGGCGCGGCGCTTGGTCTTCTCGGAACCATACAGCAGGGAATTGGATGCCACCATCTCGGACACCGCCATGCCCGCGCCCATGCGCTTGCACAGCATGCGGAACGGCCTGTCGGTCACGCCCGCCATGGGAGCGACGATCAGGTTGTTCTTTAATATATAGGGGCCGATTTGCATGGTCATTTCCAAAGGGGGCGGCGATTATAAATTAATCAATTCGGCCATGCTATGATGCCCGCAAGTTTTTAACGCAAAGAGTTCAAGATGGAGTTCGATATCGTCATCAATGGCGGCGGACTGGTCGGTGCCAGCCTCGCAACCGCCCTCAAATCAAGCGGTTTGAAGATAGCCCTGGTGGAAGGTCAGGCTTTGCCCGAGCTCGATTCCGAGTGGGACAGTCGTATTTATGCGTTCACCCCCGGCAATGTGGAGTTCCTGAAAGAGATCGGCGCCTGGCAGCACGTGGACATGTCACGCGTCCAGCAGGTGGAAGAGATGCGCGTATTCGGCGATACCGGTGCCAAATTGGATTTCAGTGCCTATCAGGCCGGTGCATCTGAGCTGGCCTTCATCCTGGAAAGTCGTTTGTTGCAGCATGCCCTGTGGCAGGGGCTGCGCGGGCAGGAAAATCTCACCATCCTGCAACCGGCGCAATGTGCGGAACTCAACATAGACGACAAAGCCGCCCACCTGAAGCTGAAGGATGGCCGCGAGATCAAGACCAGACTCATCGTCGGTGCGGACGGTCGCGACTCCTGGGTGCGCAAGCAGACCATCATGCCGGAAGTCCCCACGCCCTATCACCAGCACGGAGTGGTCGCCAACTTCAACACAAGCAAGGCGCATCGCGGCATCGCCTACCAATGGTTCACGCCCGACGGCATCCTGGCCTACCTGCCTCTACCGGGTCGGCGTATCTCCATCGTGTGGTCGGTCAGCCCGGAGAAGTCCGCCGAGTTGCTGGCACTCGATCATGAAGAATTCGCCGCGCGCGTGGCCGAAGCCGGCAAACATACGCTGGGCGATCTGGAAGTGATCACGCCGCCCGCCGCGTTCGCATTGCGAGTGCTCAATCTGGCCCACCTGACCAAGCCGCGCCTGGCGCTCATCGGCGATGCCGCGCACAACATCCACCCGCTCTCCGGCCACGGCGTGAACCTCGGCCTGCGCGATGCGCACGAACTGGCGCAGGCGCTACTGCAGCGCGGCACGGTCGATTGCGGCGATCTCGCCCTGCTGCGCCGCTACGAAGCGACGCGCCAGACCGACATCATGTCCATGCAGCTCACCACCGACACACTGAAACACTTGTTCATCAACGACAACCCGCTGCTGCGCACCCTGCGCAACCTCGGCCTTTCCGCCACCAATAAGCTGACGCCGCTGAAGAACATGATGGTGCGTCACGCGCTCAACTGACACTTAACCAAGGAATCCAAAATGTTCAGAACCCTGCTGCTGTTGCTGCTCACCATCTCTTTCGCGCACGCCGAGACCGACAAGACCGCCGCGTCCATCAAGGAAACGCTGAAGAATAATTACGAACAACTCATCGGCCCGGTCGACCAGGTGAACAAGTCGCCCATCCCCGGCCTGTATGAAGTCGTCACCAGCGACCACATCTTCTACACCGACAAGAGCGCGCAATTCCTGATCGACGGCAGCATGTTCGACCTGAAAGCGCGCAAGAACATCACCGACGCGCGCGCGCGACAGTTGTTTGCTGTCGATTTCAACCAACTTCCGCTCGATCTGGCAATCAAGAAAGTGAAAGGTGACGGCAGCCGCAAGCTGGCCTATTTCACCGACCCGAACTGCAGTTATTGCAAGAAGCTGGAGCAAGAACTGACGAACGTGAATAACGTGACGCTGTATCTGTTCCTCTACCCCATCTTCGACGGCTCGGCCGAAAAAGTGCAGGGCGTCTGGTGCAGCGCCGACAAGGCCAAGGCCTGGGACGAGCTGATGCTGAACGGCGTGCTGCCAACTGCGGCCAAGTGCGACGTACCCACGAACAAGGTGATGGCCCTGGGCAAAAGTCTCAAAGTGAACGGCACGCCCGCGCTGATCTTCGCCAACGGCATCGTCAATCCCGGCTACATGCCCGCTGCCGAGTTGAACAAAGCGCTCGATAACAACAAATGACCCAGCGCGACTTGCCCCGCCACCTCGCTGACCTGAGCATCGTCCTGTGGGTCGGCGGCATGTGGATGCTGGGCTACGTGGTCGTACCGGCGCTGTTCAAACTGTTGCCGGACCGCATGCTCGCGGGCAAGATCGCGGGCGAACTCTTCACCCTGCTGGCGGTTATCGGCATCGCTTGCGCGCTCTATCTGCTGCTGCATCAACTGCAACAGTTCGGACGTGCCGCGCTGCGCCGCAACATCTTCCGCATCACCGCAGCGATGTTGCTGTTCGTTCTGATCGGGCAATTCATCCTGCAACCCATACTCGCCGACCTCAAGGTGCAGGCATTGCCGCTCGATGTGATGCTCAGTCCCCTTGCCGCGCAGTTCAAAACCTGGCATGCCGTCTCCGGCATCCTGTTTTTGGCTCAGAGCCTGCTCGGTATCGGACTGGTGATCGTATCCAGTAATCGGCAAGGGTGAGATCGTCTCACCAGCGCCGGCGTATTGACGCGTCCCGCTCATAGGGATAGTTTGAGCACCCTGCACAGGGAGAGAACAGTGTTAAAGAACCTGCATCGAGAAATCTATCCCGCCGGCGAGATCATCTTCAAGGAAGGCGATCCCGGCAACACCGCCTATATCATCGAGGAAGGCGGCGTCGAGGTCATCGTCAGCAGTACCCAAGTCTCGCACATCTACAAAGGCGAGCTGTTCGGCGAGATCGCGCTAATCGACCAGCAGCCGCGCACCGCCACGGTGCGCGCGGTCGAGAACACCGTGCTCATCCCCATCCCGCGCCAACTGGTGAAAGAGCTGCTGGAAAAGACCGACCCGGTGGTGCGCCATCTGCTGCTCACCATACTCGAACGCTACCGTTCCACACGCAACCAGCCCGCTTTCAACCCCTCGCGCTCGACCACTTTCCGCCGCGACACCACGCGCGGCGTCGCCACCCAGCAACTGCGCTTGGCGCACGATATTGCCGAGGCCCTGCGCGAGGGACAGTTCGAGATGTTCTACCAGCCCATCTGCGACCTTTCCAGCGCGCGCATCGCCGGATACGAGGCACTGATCCGCTGGCATCACCCGACCGAAGGCATGGTCTCGCCGATGGACTTCCTGTGGGTGGCAGAACAGACCGGACAGATACGCGAGATTGGATTGTGGACACTGGACCGCGCGTGCAGCGACTGGCCGACCTTGCGCGAGCGCATCAATCATCCCAAGCCCTTCGTCAGCGTCAACCTGTCGCCCTCGCAACTGACCGGCGACGGTTTCGTGGGAGAAGTGAGGACACTGGTCGAACGCCACCAGATGCCCGCAGCGGAACTGAAACTGGAACTGACCGAGACCGTCATCATCAACAATCCCGACCTCGCACTGCAACTGCTCAGCAAACTCACCGAGACCGGCAGCACCCTCGCGCTGGACGATTTCGGCACCGGCCACTCCGGCCTTGAATCACTGCATCGCTACCCCATCGGCACCATGAAGATAGACCGCTCCTTCGTCTGCCAGATGCTCGACTCGCCGCACAGCGCCAAGATCATCCAGGCCTCCATCGACCTCGCCCACTCGCTCAAGATGGATGTGGTCGCCGAAGGCATTGAACTGGAAGAAGAGCGCCTTGCTTTGCTGGAACTGGGGTGTGAGTACGGGCAGGGGTGGTTGTTCGGGAAACCGGCTTCGTTGCGGAGTATCTAACTTGCTCGTTCGCCCTGAGCTTGTCGAAGGGTGAACGTTCAAAATAAAACCAACACCGTCGGGGGTTGCCCGACAGCAAGTTACTTTTCTTGTCTTGCCAAGAAAAGTAACCAAAAAAAGTCGCCCCCAGCGCGCCGCCCCTTCGGGGTTCCCTGCGTTGCTCGACTGGTCAGGCGGCTGCGGAACTCGCGCTTCGCGCTCAGACAGTCCTCGCCGAAATCCCCTGACCAGCCTGCGCTACTCGGCGGCGCACAGGGGAAGAAAAGTCAAAACCAAAAACCACAGCATGGGCACTTCGTGCCCATGCTGCCTGGCTATTTCCCAACATAGGCAACCAGCAATTGCAAAAAGAAAAGGGATGAGAGCAGAAGCGAAAAAACGCCAAGCACTGCGTAAAGAATGACATAGAAATAGAAACGACCAGGTGAGTCTTCTCTGCGAATTACGAGAAAGAGCCTGGGCTTCAAGAGCGCTTCTTTGACCTGCTGGAATTTTCTCGCCCGAATTTCGCCCGTACGTAACAATCGCGGAATCTCACCCAGAAGACTAGTTGCAGCCGCCAAGAAAAGGAGCGCAAGCACAGATGCGGCAAACCCGCGCGCAACAACTCCCAGAACTATGGCTGCTACCGTCAAGGCAATAGCTATCCAGGAATGTAGGCCACGCCCCATGCCGGTTGACACTAGTGGCCCCTCAACTTCCACCGGAGCGCTACGATGAGAAATCTGATCAGTCATAAACTTGGAAATATGCCAAAGTCACTAAGACTTCAATGTACCGGAGTTGAATTGTTTTGACTATGGAGGGCAACTCGTTGCCCTCCAAACGGTTTTGATCTTCGCCTTTCCATCCCCTGTGCGCCGCCGAGTAGCGCAGGCTGGTCAGGGGTGGTCCGCCGAATATGTTTGAGCACGTGACCGCGCAGCGGGTCGTGCGAGTTTATGAGGAGGCCTGACCAGTCGAGCAACGCAGGGAACCCACGAAGTGGGCGGCACACCGGGGTCGCCTTTTCTTTGGCTACTTTCTTTTGGCGAAGCAAAAGAAAGTAGCTTGCTGTCGGGCAACCCCAGACGAAGTTGGTTTTGATTGAACATGCAGCACGCCGCTTCGCGGCGACCCTTCGACAGGCTCAGGACGAACGGTCTCAGGTGCTCAACACGAACAGCGCTATATAACTGTAATCAGAACGTCGCTTCGTGTATCTCCGGCATGCCGTCGGCGGCCCACTTGGTATACCCGCCCGCCATGTTCAGCACATTCTTGAAACCCATCATCTGCAATACGGCGGCGGCCATGGCGGAACGGCCGCTGGTCGCGCAATACACGACGACCTGACGGTCGCGGGCTGCTGTCAGCTCGGGCAGGTGCTTGGGATAGGCGGGATCGGCGGCGGCTTCGAGGATGCCGCGCGGCACCAGGTGGGCGCCCTTGATGTGACCGTTCTCGTATTCGCCGTGTTCGCGCACATCGATCAGTAGCAGGTCTTCCTTGCTGTTGAGCTTGTCGAGCAGTTCTTGCGGGGAGATCTCCTTGACGCAGGATTTGGCGGAACGGACGAAGTCCATCAGGCCCATGGGTTGTTCGGGTTTGAAGGTGTTGTACATGAGTAGTGCTCCTATATCAGTCTTGAAAAATTTGTGGCCGGCACCGGGATGTTCGGTCCACCGTATCGCGTAGTTGCAGAATCGATGCTGCCCGCGCGGTCAATTCAACGCAGGTTCGCCGCCCCTCGGGAACAGCACCCACATCTTCCCGCTCTGCTTCATGCTCCCCGCCCGGATCGCGGCGATCTCGCCGAATCCCCAGTAGAAGTCGGCACGCACTGCGCCCCTGATCGCGCCGCCGGTGTCCTGCGCGAACATCAGACGGTTGAGCGGTTCGGCGCTGTTGGGACGGGTGGTGGCGAGGAACACGGGCACACCGAGCGGGATGATGCGCGGGTCGACGGCGATGCTGTATTCCTCGGTGAGCGGAACACCCAGCGCACCGAGCGGTGCCGAGAGGTGGTCGGGCAGTTCGCGGAAGAAGACGTAGCTGGGGTTATGGCCCAGCAGGGTGAACAAGCGCTCGGGGTTCTTTTCTGCCCAGTTCTTGATGCCTTGCATGGAGGCCTGCTCGGGCTTGAGCTCACCCAGGTCGATGAGCTTCTTGCCGATGGAGGTGTAGGGATGACCGTTCTGGTCGGCGTAACCTATCTTTACGCGCGTGCCGTCTTCCAGCTCGATGCGGCCGGAGCCCTGGATCTGCAGAAAGAAGAGTTCGACTTCGTTCTCCGCCCAGAATAGTTCGCGCCCCTGCAGGACGTTCGCGTTGCCGGCATCGATCTCGGCGCGGTTGAAGTAAGGCACGACGCGCTTGCCCTGCAAACGGCCGCGCACGCGCTGGCCTCTGAACTGCGGATAGAGTTCGCCCATGTCCACTTCGAGCATGTCTTCGGGCGGTGCATAGATGGGATAGGGGCAGCGCTCGCTCTTCTTGCGGCAGCCTTTGATCAGCGGCTCGTAATAGCCGGTGACGAGTCCGGTGTCGGTGCCGTCCGGATTGAACACCTGATAGGGCGTGAACCAGGTCTCATAGAACGTGCGCTGCGCCATCAGGTCATCGCGGTCGACCTTTGCCGCCGCTGCGCAGATCGGCAGCCATACCGGCTTGAGCCTGAGCGCCTTGCAGCTTTGCAGCAGCGCGGGCCAGGAGGCGGAGAGGTCCTGCATGAGCCAGTCCGGCAACGCTTCCCATTGGCTGATCATGAAATCGGGCGCGGGTTTGCCGATGGGCGGTTTGATCTCTACGGGGGGTGGCGCCTGACAGGCCGCCAACGACAGACTCAACGACAACACCAGCCAGAACGATCTGCTCTTAATCATCTTCACCTTAATGCAACACGCGCGGCACGCTCAAAACGAACTGCGGGATGGCCACCGCGAACTCGCCGCCATCCACCACCTGCATCTGATAGGTTCCGGACATGGTGCCGACCTGCGTCGCCAGCACGGTGCCGCTGGTGTATTCGAAACTCTGCCCCGGCTTGATCACCGGCTGCTCTCCCACCACGCCCTTGCCCTTCACTTCCTGCACATGATTATTCGCATCGGTGATGATCCAGTGGCGGCTCAGCAACTGCACTGCATGTTCGCCCCCGTTGGTGAGCGTGATGGTGTAGGCGAACACGTGCCGGTTGTCGGCTTCGTCGGACTGGTCGGCGAGAAAGCGCACATTCACGGCGACCTGGATGCGGTAGAGGGAGTTGTCTTCCATCGCCGCATTTCACCGTATTTTGCGCGGCGTGACAAGCATTGTTTCCGGCGGGACGGACGGGATGTTGCGGACGATCAGCCGCGCAGCATCTCCAGACCTTTCATGATGCTCATGGCGAAGCCGGATGAGCGGACCTTCTCGGGAATCTCGACCTTGTGGGCAAGGGTCAGTTCCGGCGCCTTCTGGTAGGTAATATAGCGCTGCAGGGCGGAATGGATCTGCGCCTTCAGTGTCGACACATTGATCGGCTTGTGCAGGATGCGGAACACCTGCGCCTGGTTGATGAGGTCGATCACCAGTTCAGCATCCTTGGCCTTGGTGGCGATGATGGAAAGGATCTGCGGATATTCCTGCTTTAGCAGTTTTAGCATGGCCGCCACTTTCTCGTGGCTGGATTCCACATCTGCGATCACCACGGCGATCTCATGCCGCTTCATCACCTCCAGCGCCGCATCAGCCCCGTGGGCATAGACCACCGGACAGAGGCCGCCGATCAACTCGCGCACGACACGGAAGACTTCCTCGTCCTCGTCGATCACCAGCACGCCCGCCGTCATCTTCTCCGGCAGCGACACCGCCGCCGTCTTGGTATCGGCCAGCTCCAGCGCGATGGTGGAGGCTTCCGCCACGATGGTCTGCAGCGCCTGGTTGTCCCAGGGTTTGCTGATGAAACGATACACCTCGCCGTCGTTGATCGAACCGACGATGGCGGCAAGGTCGGAATATCCGGTCAGCAGGATGCGCACGCTGCGCGGCGAGATCTCGCGCGAACGGCGCAGCAGTTCCGAGCCCAGCATGATCGGCATGCGCTGGTCGCTGATGATGACGTGCATCTGGTAGCGAGTGATAAAATCGAGGGCCTTGTTGCCGTCCGTGGTGGTGAAGACATGGTAGCGGTGGCGGAACAGCGATTTCAGCGCGGTGAGGATGCGCTCTTCGTCGTCCACGATCAGCAGGCGCGCTTTCTTGATGCCGGTATCGATGAAGATGGGGCTGTCTTCGTCCATCTCGTCAGTTGCGCTCCCGTTGATCGAATTCCCGGCAAGTGGCGTCTGGCTGAGCATGCGCGCGGCATTTAGCAGCATGTCGGCGTTCGGAGCGGCGGTCGGTTGCGGTGTGGTCTCCCCCAGCGAAGCGTCGATCGCCTTCTTGAAGGCTGCCGAGAATTCGGCCGCGGTCTTGTATCTGTCGGCCGGATTTTTGGCCAGCACCCTGCCCAGCACCTGGTCGACTTCAGGCGAAAGCGCGGAATTCAGCGAGGACGGTTTGGCCGGTATCGCATTCAGCACCTGGTGCATGATGGCCGCCAGGCCGCCGACGAAGGGGCGTCTTCCGGTCAACAGTTCGTAGGCGATGACGCCGATGGAATACAGATCGGTGGTGCCGTCGATATGCTCTCCCCTGAACTGTTCCGGCGACATGAACGAGGGCGTGCCCACCAGGTCGCCGACCCGCGTCAGGGTCGTGGAGTCGATGCGGGCGATGCCGAAATCGTTGATCTTGACGCGCCCGTCGTTGTTGATCATGACGTTCGCCGACTTCATGTCGCGGTGTATCACGCCCTGGCCGTGGGCATAGCCGATGCCGTCCAGTGTCTGGGTGATGATCTGGCATATCTCGCGCAGGCCGAAACTGTCCTTGCGCTCCAGATGCTGCGCCAGCGTCTTGCCGTGCACCAGTTCCATGATGATGTAGGCCGCGTTCTCGTCCTCGATGAAGTCGTAGATCTGCACGATACGCGGATGCACCAGCCGCCCGACCGCCTGGGCCTCCTGGCGGAAACGACTCAGCACTGTCTCGCGCTCGCTGTCTTCCAGGGATTTCTTGTTGACGCCCTTGATCGCCACTTCGCGCGAGATGGCCGGGTCCCAACCCTTGTAGACGACACCCATACCGCCGGTACCGAGTTCACCCTGTATCTCGTATTTTCCGATCTTCTTCAACGGTTCGCTCATCTGTCAGACACCTTCCAGTTGTGCTTCCGGCGGCGGCGTCAGCGGCAGCCACACGGTGAACTTCGTGCCCATGCCGGGCTTGGATTCGACGCTGATCTTGCCGCCGTGCTGTTCGACGATCTTGTACGAGATCGAGAGTCCCAGCCCGGTGCCCTTGCCGATCTCCTTGGTGGTGAAGAAGGGGTCGAATATCCTCGACATCACCTCAGGCGGGATGCCCGCGCCGTCGTCCTGCACCTCGACCGCCACGCCCTCGCCGTCCACGCGCGAGGTCAGCGTGATGGTGCCTTTCTCGCCCGGCATCGCCTGCACCGCGTTGGTGATGAGATTGAGGAAGACCTGGTTGATCTGCGAAGGCGCACAGGTGATCTCGGGTATCTCGCCGAAATTCTTGTTCACGGTGACCGATTTGAGCTGGTGCTTGGCCAGCAACAGGGTGCTGTTGAGGCTGTCGTTCAGATTGGAGTGCGCGACCTTGCTGCGGTCAAGGCGGCTGAAGTTCTTCAGGTTGGCGACGATCTCCGACACCTGTCCGGTGCCGAACAGGCCGTCCTTGACCAGACTGCTGAGTTCTTCGATGACTCGCTGCTGCTTGAGTGTGCCGACCTGCGCGGAAGCCTGCTGGAAAGCGCGTGACAAGCCGTCCGGGTCGTTGCCCGCGCCCAGCAGCTCAAGCAGCTTTTCGGTGTGCTCCAGTGAGCTGCCGATCAGCGGGAGTTTCTCCGAGACCTGTCCGAGGCTGTTCTTCACGTAGGCCAGCGGCGTGTTGATCTCGTGCGCGACGCCCGCCACCATCTGGCCGAGCGAGGACATCTTTTCCGACTGGATCAGTTGCGATTCCGACTCCTTGAGGTGTTTCAAGGCATCCGACAGATCGCGGGTGCGCGCTTCGACACGGTGTTCCAGGGTCTGGTTGGCGACCTTGATCCTGACGCCGAAATACATCAGCAGGATCAGCAATGCCGCGGCGTAGTACATCAGATAGATGCGGTAGCGTTCTTTTTCCTGCAGGCTCGCTTCCAGCTCGTTGTTGAACGACAGCGTCAGGTTGATCAGGCGCGGACCGGTGCTCAGTCTTTCCAGCTCGGTGAAATGTCCGAGTTCTAGCGGTACCTGCGCCAACAGAGTCTGTGCCGCCTGTTCTATCCGCTTGATCTGTTCATTCGTTGCCGCCGCCGTTCCCAGTTGCGCGACCGCGGTTTGCATTTCATGGCGCTGCGCTTCCTGTCCGCGCAGGAAATATTGCGGCGCGGCTTCGTCAAGTTGATTCAGGGCCTGTGCGAGCGGGGCGGCAGGACGCTTCTGCGCGGAAGCCGCAGTCAGATCGGCGATGTCATTCTGCAATGCCAGCAGCACCATCTTGTTGCTGCGGTTCTCCTGGCGGAATTGGCGGAACAGGTCGGACTTGTGTATCAATGCGTTGCGCAGTTCGGTAAGGCCGGACCTGAGCGAGTTGCTGGAAGTGAGTTGCGCGAAACGGGTCACGTCGCGCAGCGCCTTGTCTCCCGCATCGTCGAGCGGCGACTCTTCCGGCTCGACACCGAGATCGACGCGCGCACGCTGCACTTCCCTGTCCCAGCGACTGTCGATCTCCTTCACCCCGTTCAGCAGGCCCATCACTTCGTTCTGCTCGCGCAGATCGACCGCCTCGGTCTTGTCGTAGAAGAACACCAGCGCCCCCAGCATGATGAGCGCAATGAGACCGGTCAGGATACTTTGCAGTATCTCGGACTTGCTCATATCGAGCTTGGTGTTGATCTTGCTGAACCTTATATTCACTAAACGTCTTCCCTGGCCGCTGTCCATATTTGATGTTCAGTCACGTTGCGGTGAAACCTTCGGCGAATCGCAGTGCTGACCACATTGTAGTGCCTGAACCTTTTGTACAACAGGGCGTTAAGGCCCTGCAGGGATAAAGAGGTCCGGTATTTCGCGGACGTGACTGTGCGCCTCCACAGGATTCGCCCTCGCGGATCAGCGCGCCGCTCGTCGGCGCCCCATCGTACTTTCCGGATTTTGTCTGCCTGTTTCGGCGGTTATTTCGAACACAGGCCTGTGCAGATGCATGCCTCTTGCGGACACTCTAACTCCCTCTGATGCCAATATTAGCCGTTCCCACTGAAAAATCCTATATGGATGAAGTACTAGTACTTCGCCAATATAGGCAGAAGGGTCTTTCCGGACCCGACCGGCACTTGGGCTTGAGCCGGAGACTTTCGGTTAGAATGTCGGGCCAACATTAATTTTGATAACAAGGATAAAGCCATGGATTACCAGATCGCCCCCTCGATTCTCTCCGCCAACTTTGCCAAGCTGGGCGAGGAAGTGGACAACGTGCTCGCCTCCGGCGCGGACATCGTGCACTTCGACGTGATGGACAACCATTACGTGCCCAACCTGACCATCGGCCCTCTGGTCTGCGAAGCGCTGCGCAAGCACGGTGTGACTGCCCCAATCGACGTGCATCTGATGGTCAAACCCGTGGACCGCATCATCCCCGACTTCGCCAAGGCAGGCGCGACCTACATCACCTTCCACCCGGAATCCTCCGAGCACATCGACCGCACCATCGGCCTGATCAAGGAAAGCGGCTGCAAGGCCGGTCTGGTGTTCAACCCCGCCACACCGCTGGATATTCTGGAATACACATTGCCCAAGCTGGACATGGTGTTGCTGATGTCGGTCAACCCCGGTTTCGGCGGCCAGAAGTTCATCCCCCATGTGCTGGACAAGGCGCGTGCAGTGCGCAAGATGATCGATGCCGGCAAGTACAACTGCCGCCTGGAGATCGACGGCGGCGTGGGTCCTGCAAACATCAAGGAAGTTGCCGAAGCCGGCATCGATACCTTCGTGGCCGGTTCGGCCGTGTTCGGCAAGAAGAACGACAAGGACAAGAACCACTACAACACCATCATCGGCGAACTGCGCGCGGAGCTGGCCAAGGCCAAGAAATAATGGGCTGCAAGCAGTTTCCGCTGGCCGTTTCGGCCATCGTGATTGACCTTGACGGCACGCTGCTGCATACCGCGCCGGAACTGGCCGAAGCAGCCAACCGCATGTTGCGCGACATGGGCCGACCGGCCGTGTCGCAAGACCTGCTGATGAGCTACATCGGCAACGGCATCTCCTGGCTGGTGAAGCGCGCGCTGACCGGCGACATGCATGCCGAGCCGGAGGCGGCTCTGTACGACAGGGCGCTGCCGATCTTCGAGAAGCATTACACCGAGCTGCTGCTGCAGAGCAAACCGTTCCCTCGCGTCGTGGAGGGACTGGATGCGCTGAAGGCGGTCGGGTTCAAACTGGGCTGCATCACCAACAAGGTGGCGCGCTACACCGAACCGCTGCTGAAAGGCATCGGCCTCGCGCATTATTTCGACATCGTGCTGTCCGGAGATTCACTGCCGGAGAAAAAACCGCATCCGCTGCCCTTGCTGCATTCGGCGCAGTTCTTCGGCGTGCCCATCGAGAAACTGCTGTTAATCGGTGATTCGCTCAGCGATGCCGTTGCCGCCCGTGCTGCCGGTTGCCCGGTGTTCTGCGTGCCTTATGGTTATAATCACGGCGAACCGGTGGACGGACTCGACCTGGATGCAGTGATCGCCGACCTGCCCGCCGCATTGAAACTGATCAAACGCGCCTGAACATGACACATAACGACCTCTCTTCGAAGACGACCTGCTGGCGATGGTGATCCCGCATCACCGGACCTTGCGTCCGCCCGTCGTCATCGAATCCAACTAGAGAGGTCATCATGCTGTCCCCCATCACCGAACAGGAATTCCAATCCCTTGCCAGGCAAGGCTATAACCGCATCCCGCTGGCCGTCGAGACCTTCGCCGATCTCGACACGCCGCTGTCGCTGTATCTCAAGCTGGCCAACAAGCCTTTCTCCTACCTGCTCGAATCGGTGCAGGGCGGCGAGCGCTTCGGCCGTTACTCCTTCATCGGCCTGCCCGCCGACACGCGCATCACGGTGCGCGGCAGGCAAGTCACGCTGACCGGCGCTGCGGGAGAGACCACCCAGGAAGTCGCCAACCCGCTCGACTACATCGAGGAATACCGCGCCCGCTTCAAGGTCGCGCCGCTCACCGGCCTGCCCCGTTTCACCGGCGGACTGGCCGGTTACTTCGGCTACGACACAGTGCGCTACATCGAACCGCGCCTCGCCAAAACGGAAAAGAAAGATGTCATCGGCACGCCCGATATTTTGTTGATGCTCACCGAACAACTCGCGGTCATCGACAACCTTTCCGGCAAGCTGACATTCATCGTATATGCCGATCCGTCGCACACCGATGCCTACCGCAACGCATTGCAACGCCTGGACGACCTGCAACGCGCGCTGCGCCAGCCGGTGCAGATCCCGGATGCGCCGCAGACACGCCGCCATGAAGCGAAATCCGAATTCGGCGAAGCCGCATTCAAGGCTGCCGTAGAGAGGTCCAAGCAGTACATCTTCGACGGCGACATCATGCAGGTGGTGCTGTCGCAGCGCATGTCGCAACCTTTCCCCGCTTCGCCGCTGTCGCTGTACCGCGCGCTGCGCAGCATCAACCCCTCGCCCTACATGTTCTATTACGACATGGGCGACCATCATGTGGTCGGTTCCTCACCCGAGATATTGGCGCGATTGGAAGGCGACACCGTCACCGTGCGCCCCATCGCCGGAACGCGCCCGCGCGGCAAGACAGCACAGAAGGATGCCGAGCTGGCGGAAGAACTGCTGGCCGACCCGAAAGAACTTGCCGAACACCTGATGCTGATCGACTTGGGCCGCAACGACATCGGCCGCGTGGCCGAACACGGTACGGTGAAGCTCACCGACAAGATGGTCATCGAGCGCTACTCGCATGTGATGCACATCGTCTCCAACGTCGAAGCCAAGCTGAAGGAAGGTCTCGGCGCCATGGACGTGCTCAAGGCCACCTTCCCGGCAGGCACGGTGAGCGGCGCGGCAAAAGTGCGTGCGATGGAGATCATCGACGAACTGGAACCATCCAAGCGTGGCATCTACGCGGGTGCGGTGGGCTATCTCGGTTTCAACGGCGACATGGATGTCGCCATCGCGCTGCGCACCGCCGTGGTGAAAGACAAGATTCTCTACGTACAGGCCGGTGCGGGCATCGTCGCCGACTCGGTGCCGGAAAGCGAATGGCTGGAGACGCAGAACAAGGCACGCGCGGTGTTGCGCGCGGCGGAGATGGTGCTGGACGGGCTCGACGCCCCGTCACACCGCTAGGAGGACACCATGCTATTGATGATAGACAACTACGATTCCTTCACCTACAACCTGGTGCAATATTTCGCCGAACTCGGCGCGGATGTGGTGGTGAAGCGCAACGACGAGATAACCGTGGATGACATCGCGAAGATGAACCCGCAGCACCTGGTCGTCTCGCCCGGCCCCTGCACGCCGAACGAGGCAGGCATCTCGGTCGCTGCGATCAAGACTTTCGCGGGCAAGATACCGCTGCTGGGCGTGTGCCTCGGCCACCAGAGCATCGGCCAGGCCTTCGGCGGCAAGATCATCCACGCCAAGACGCTGATGCACGGCAAGACCTCGCTCATCCATCACCACAGCAACAGCGTCTTCACCGGACTGCCCAGCCCGTTCACCGCCACGCGCTACCATTCGCTGGTGATCGAGCGCGAGACCATCCCCGACTGCCTGGAGATCACCGCCTGGACCGACGATGGCGAGATCATGGGCGTGCGCCACAAGACGCTGGCGGTGCACGGTGTGCAGTTCCACCCCGAGTCCATCCTCACCGAACACGGGCACGACATGCTGAAAAACTTCCTGGAGGGCAAACCATGAAACCGCAAGACGCACTCAAACGCATCATCGAGCACCGCGAGATATTCCACGACGAGATGGTCTCGCTGATGCGCCAGATCATGGGCGGCGAAGTCACCTCGGTGATGATCGCAGCCATCATCACCGGCCTGCGCGTGAAGAAAGAGACCATCGGCGAGATCGCGGGTGCGGCCAGCGTGATGCGCGAACTTTCCACCAAGGTGGACATCGCCGACGACGGCAAGCTGGTGGACACCTGCGGCACCGGCGGCGACGGCGCGCACACCTTCAACATCTCCACCGCCTCGGCCTTCGTCGCGGCGGCGGCGGGCGCAAAGATCGCCAAGCACGGCGGCCGCTCGGTGTCGTCGCAGTCGGGCAGTGCAGACGTGCTGGAAGCGCTGGGCATCAACATCAACCTCACGCCCGAGCAGGCGGCAAAGTGCATCAACGAAGTCGGTTTCGGTTTCATGTTCGCGCCCAACTATCACAGCGCGATGAAGCATGCCGCGCCGGTGCGCAAGGAACTGGGCGTGCGCACCCTGTTCAACATCCTCGGTCCGCTGACCAACCCGGCCGGCGCGAAGCAACAGTTGCTGGGCGTGTTCCACCCCGACCTGGTCGGCATCCAGGCGCGCGTACTGCAGCGTCTCGGCAGCAAACGCGTGATGGTGGTGCACGGCGCCGACGGACTGGACGAGATCACGCTCACCGGCGATACCATGGTGGCAGAACTGAAGGATGGCGAGGTGCGCGAATACACCGTGCACCCGAAACAGTTCGGTTTGAACACCGCCCCGCTGGAAGATATCCAGGCCGCCAACGTGCAAGCCTCGCGCGACATGATCCTCGACGTGCTCGACAACCAGCCCGGTCCCGCGCTGGACATCGTGCTGATGAACGCGGGCGCCTCGATCTACCTCGCCGGACTGGCCGACACGCTGGAAAACGGCGTAAAGAAAGCCGCCGAAGTCATCGCCAGCGGCGCAGCGAAGAACAAGCTCGCGCAGTTGGTTCAGGCAAGCAAGGCCTGACCACACCTCCGTGGTCTCCATCCAGCACCAATTCCCCCCTCTCGCCGGAGAGGACAGCGCCGACATCCAAAACTGGCTGGCGGCGCTGTCCGATGTGTACGCCCCTGCCGAGATCGAACTGATCCGCAAAGCCTGCGAATTCGCCGCACCGCTCTATCACGGCAAGACCGTGGTCACCGGCACGCCGCTGTTGCAACATGCACTCGGCTCGGCCTCCATCCTCATCGGTCTGAACATGGACCACGAGACCATCGCCGGCACCGCGCTGCATGCGGTGCCGGAGTTGCTCGAAGACTGGAACGGAGTGCTGACCGAGCGCTTCGGCCGCAACGTCACCGCGATGGTCGACGGCATCTCGCGCATGGAACAGATACGCCAGTTCAGCGAAGTGCGGTCTGCCGAGAAAGACCAGGAGGCGCAGGCGCAGCAGATCGAGAGTCTGCGCAAGATGCTGCTGGCGATGGTGGAAGATATTCGTGTTGTGCTGATCAAGCTCGCCGAACGCACGCAGACGCTGCGCACACTTTCCGGCGCGTCGCCAGAACAGCAGAAACAGGTGGCACAGGAGACGCACAACATCTTCGGCCCATTGGCCAACCGCCTCGGCGTGTGGCAGATCAAGTGGGAGCTGGAAGATCTCTCCATGCGCTATCTGGAGCCGGAGTTGTACAAAAAGATCGCCAAGCTGCTGGACGAACGCCGCGTCGACCGCGAGCGTTACATTGCCGACGTGCTGGAACAGCTGCAACAGGCGCTAGAGCGACACGGCATCAAGGGCGAGGTAACTGGCCGCCCGAAACACATCTACAGCATCATCAACAAGATGAAGCGCAAGCAGCTGGATTTCGACCAGCTCTACGACGTGCGCGCCGTGCGCATCCTCGTCGACAATATCGAGCAATGCTATGCCGCGCTCTCCATCGTGCATGAACTGTGGACGCCGATACAGAAAGAGTTCGACGACTACATCGCGCGCCCCAAACCCAACGGCTACCGTTCGCTACACACCGCCGTGCTCGGCCCGCGCGAACTCTCCGTAGAAGTGCAGATCCGCACGCAACAGATGCACCACGATTCCGAACTCGGCGTCGCCGCGCACTGGCGCTACAAGGAAAATAGAAAATCTGAAGGCGGCGTGGACGAGAAGATCGCCTGGCTGCGCCAGATCCTGGCGTGGAAAGCCGAACTGGCCGACAGCGGCGAGATGCAGGAGCAGTTCCGCAACGAATTGCTACAGGATCGCGTGTATGTGCTGACCCCGCAGGGCAAGGTCATCGACCTGCCCAAAGGCGCGACGCCGGTGGACTTCGCCTACGTGTTGCACACCGACCTCGGCCACCGCACGCGCGGTGCCAAGGTGGACGGCAGTATCGTGCCGCTCAACTACAAACTGCAGACCGGCCAGCGCGTGGAGATACTCACCATCAAAGTGGGGGCGCCCAGCCGCGACTGGCTGTCGCCGCAGCTCGGCTTCCTGAAGAGTTCGCGCGCCCGCGCCAAAGTGCGCCACTGGTTCTCCACCCAGAACCTCGACGCCAGCATCGCCGAAGGCCGCATCATCCTCGACCGCGAACTGCACCGCCTGGGCGTGACGGACATCAACCAGGAAAAGCTCGCCCAGCGCCTGCGCTTCAATAAACTGGATGAACTGCTCGCCGCCATCGGCCGCGACGAGGTCAAACAGAACCGCATCGCCACCGCCGTGCAGCAGGAAGCCCCGACCAAAGTTGTCATCCCCGCCAAGGTGGTCGCACAAAGACCCGCCGCACCGCGCACCTCATCCAGCGGCGTGCTCATCGAAGGCGTCGGCGGACTCACCGTGCGCATGGCCAAATGCTGCAAACCCGAGCCCCCCGACCGCATCGTCGGCTACACCACCCGCCTCGGCATCACCCTGCACCGCGTGGATTGCAGCTGCGTGCAGCGCATGCCGCAGGATAGGAAGGATAGGTTGTTGGAGGCGGGGTGGGCGGTGAAGAAGGTTTAGGTTTGCCAGCTACGCCGTTCGTCCTGAGTAGGCCGCAGGCCGTATCGAAGGATGAACGTCATTCCGGCGAAGGCCGGAATCCAGTTAAAACCAACACCGTCGGGGGTAGCCCGACAGCTAGTCACTTTTCTTGTCTTGCCAAGAAAAGTAACCCAAAGAAGTCGCCCCCGGTGCGCCGCCCCTTCGGGGTTCCCTGCGTTGCTCGACTGGTCAGGCCTCCGCATAAACTCGCACGACCCGCTGCGCGGTCACGTGCTCAAACATATGCGTCGGAAAGCCCCCGGCTGTCCTGCGCTACTCGGCGGCGCACAGGGGCAAGAAAGTCAAAAGCGAAAAGCAAACATGGCGGGCATTGCCCGCCATGTCATACATGCGGCGCAATATGGATTGCGCCCACGCACCCTGGTTACCGGAAAAATGATGAAGCCCAGAACACAAATGCAACTGGTGCCCAATACTCTATTGGCAACCATATGAACGTGTATTTTTTTCCATTTCTTGGAATGCGTCTGTTTAAGAATGAACCCATTGCCCAGACAGCCAACCCAGCACCGATACCACCAAGAAGCTTTGGCCATGCTGTTGCGGTGTAGTACCCATCACCGAAGATGGTATCAATACTCAAATTCACAAAAGCTGCAGCCACAAATGCAACAGGCAGAGTAAAAATCCCCCAATTGATACGCGATGGATTTTTATCTTGAGAAGCGACAGATGAGAGTGGGATTGGTGGCGCATATCTAGCAGGCCAACCACTGCGATCATTTGCACTACCAACCAACACGAAGGATTCATTCTCACAAAAGTCATCATTAACATCTATGCCACACATACTTTTGACTGTATTGCTTGCCACAAACTCAGACTTACCTGACATCACCTCAAGATGGCTTAAGGCTTTTCTTAAATCCTTTTCAAACTCACCTTCCCCGTATGTCCAATCCAACTCTTCGGTGCGAACGATAATGTTCGGCATACTTTCTGATTCAAGCCTGCTAATCCACTCTAAATAAGTGTCATGCCTGATATTTCCCAGGCCTTGTTTTATGAGATGAGAAAATTGCTTTAACCTTGCTATGCCCACCTGCCTATTAGCTAATAAATACGGGTACGCTCTTTCATCCTCAGAAAACCCATTGCGATCCGTTGGCGATATTTTTATATCGGACTCTCTAAAAATGATAAGCCAGTACAGTGGGATGCAATATTGTGTTTCATATTCTGTTCCGCAATTCTTAAAAAAAATATCCCACTCACCTTTTTTTGGAATCTCAGTTGCTGTGGTGCAGTATAAATAAACCCGGTTTCCCATTCTTCGGTCCTTTGCCAAACATTAAGTTGACCTCCCCCGGTTTTTCGTTTTCCGAGAGCAGGCGTTTATGCTTCCAGCTTGCATGGGGCACTAAGCATAGCGCATTGCACCGGATATTCGTATTCAAGACTGAGTGATGTCCGTTGGTTATTGCGAAACCTGAATGTGCCGGAGTGAAATTGTTTTGGTTATGCAGGGCAGCTTGCTGCCCTGCATCTGCCTTTGACTTTCGCTTTTCCTTCCCCTGTGCACCGCCGAGTAGCGCAGGACAGCCGGGGGCAGTCCGACGCATATGTTTGAGCACGTGACCGCGCAGCGGGTCGTGCGAGTTTATGCGGAGGCCCGGCTGTTCGAGCAACGCAGGGAACCCCGAAGGGGCGGCGCACCGGGGGCGCCTTCTTTGGGTTACCTTTCTTGGCAAGACAAGAAAGGTAACTAGCTGTCGGGCTACCCCCGACGGTGTTGGCTTTGAATTTGAAAACCAGCGGGCTTCGCCCATCCTTCGACAAGCTCAGGACGAACGGTCTCAGGTATCCACAGGCAGCACGCCGCTTCGCGGCGACCCTTCGACAGGCTCAGGGCGAACGGTTTCAGGTGATCATGCTTAGACAGACCTGTCCTGAGCAACGTCGAAGGGCTCAGCACGAACGGTTAAAGTTACTTCAACAAATCCATCACCGTCGAATACCTCAACCTAACCCCCAACTCCCTCTTCATCCTCCCATTCACCAACCTCCTCGATTCATTCACAAACGACAACAACGATTCCGGCAACACCCGCTGCGCTTCTGCGCGGCTGATGCGCGGCGGTCGCGGCAGGCGGTAAGCATCCGCCACGATATCGAAATAGTCGCCCATCTTCATCTCGCCATCGCCACTAGCGTGATACACGCGGTTCGGTTTGCCGCGTTGCAGCGCAGCGACGATGATGCGCGCGAGATCGTCGGCGTGGATGTGGTTGGTGTAGCCGTCTTCTGCCGCGTCGAGGGCGGGGGTGGAGGAGCGAATGCGTTCCAGTGGCAGGCGCTCGGCGGCATAGATGCCGGGCACGCGCAGGATGGTGGCGTGTACGCCGTTGCGTCTGGCCCAGCGACGTATCTGTTGCTCGGCATCGACGCGGCGTTGCGCTCTGGCGGTTCGCGGCCGGACAGGTCTGGTCTCGTCCACATAGGCACCGCCACTGTCACCATAGACGCCACTGGTGCTGATGTAGATGAGTCGTTTGGGCAATGTGCCTTGCGACAGCGCGGCAAGCAGGTGACGGGTGCGGTTGTCGCCAGTGCCGGTATTGGGCGGCGGGGCGAGATGCAGCACGACATCGGCCAGACCGGCAATTTTCGATAGCTGCTTGCGACTGTCGAGATCGCCGATGACGGGGGTGACGCCCTGCTCGCGCAACCCTGTGCTGCGTGTGGCATTGCGCACCAGCGCGTAGAGCCGGTAATGCCCTGCAAGCAACGGGATGGTGCGCCGCGCGATGTCGCCGCAGCCGATGATGAGCAAACGTTTCATTCCGGAATTATGCGTTAAAATCGCGGCCTTTATTTGACGGATGCGACCCATGAGCTTCAAGACCACCATACAGCCCAGCAACCACTCCTTCCCCATCAACAAGGAGGAGACCATCCTGGAAGCCGCGCTGGCGCATGGATTGACGTTGCCGTACAGCTGCCGCGACGGCGCTTGCGGGGCGTGCAAGGGCAAGGTGCTGAGCGGTGCGGTGGATCACGGCAAGGCGCAGGCCTTTGCGCTGAGCGAGGAGGAGAAGGCCGCCGGGATGGCGTTGTTCTGCTGCGCCAAGCCGTTCTCCGACCTGGTCATCGAAAGCCACGAGGTCACCACCGCTGAGGAGATCGTGGTGAAGACGCTGCCTTGCCGCGTGGAAAAGATGGTGAAGCTGACCGACGACATCATGGCGCTATTCCTTAAACTGCCCGCGAACGAACGCCTGCAATACCTCTCCGGCCAATATATCGACATCCTGCAAAAGGAAGGCAAGCCGCGCAGCTTCTCGCTGGCCAATGCGCCGCACAACGACGAGCTGCTGGAATTGCACGTGCGCAACATCCCCGGCGGCACCTTCACCCAGCATGTGTTCAACGGGATGAAGGAACGCGACATCCTGCGCATCAAGGGGCCGCTGGGCACCTTCTGCCTGCACGAGGATTCGCCCAAGCCCATCCTGTTCGTCGCCAGCGGCACCGGCTTCGCACCGGTGAAGGCGATCATCGAGCACGCGCTGCACATCGGCTTCAAGCGCGAGATGCATTTCTACTGGGGCGTGCGCCTGCAGGCCGACCTGTACATGCTGGACAAGGTGAAGGAGTGGGAGGCGCAGGGCATCAAGTTCACGCCCGTGGTCTCCGATGAAGCCTGGAATGGCCGCGCTGGTTTCGTGCACCAGGCGGTGCTGGACGACTTCAAGGATCTGTCGGGTTACGCGGTGTATGCCTGCGGCGCACCGGTGGTGGTGGAAGCAGCCCACCGCGAGTTCACCACCCAGTGCGGCTTGCCGAACGACGCGTTCTTCTCGGACGTGTTCACTTTCGTGCCGAAGGCCTGAAACTCTATTTCGTACTCTTGCCGGACCGGTTGGCCCAATAGATGAGATTGGGCTGCACCGCCTGGAAGCGCGCATCATCCCTTATCAACTCGCTCAGTTCGCCCGGCCCGGGGTCCTTGGCCAGGACCAGCAGATAGGTCTCTCCGCCCAGCGCATGGCTCTCCTTGATACCGTAACGCCCGAACAGATCGGCGATCGCGCTCTCCTGCGCCTCGGGGACTAGAGTAATCAAATATTCGTTGGGTACGCGCGCTTGGCGGTCAGCCACCCCATACTTGGATGCCGCAGGTTTTGCGACAGGAGAATCTGAGACCGGCGCACGGTGGCATGCCGAAACAGCCACCATCATGGCGCCGATCAACCACATCGAAAGGATGCGCATATCACGTCCCATCTCAATCTCCTGAAAAACCGCTGACTGCCGTTACCTGTGGCCAAACCACTGCCCGAACTCTAACAGTACTGTTCAAGTTGGAATATAGGCCAAAAGATATAGAACCATGCCTATACCTTTATGGATACGGCGGTAGATCACAGGGTTATTGAACCTGCGTGGCTTTCTGGAAATAAGCCAAGGCGTGTTCCTGCTTGCCCATCTTCTCGGCCAACTGCCCGAGCGCGGTGAAAGCTGCGCGGCTGGTCTTCAGGCTGAGGCTGGCATCGAGGTAGCTCTGGGCCTTGCCCCACAATTTCTGGTGCATGCAAAGTTTGCCCAGGGCGAGCATGAGTCCGGCATCGTCGGTGTGCTGGTTTAGCCAGCGTTCAGCCTGCTCGATCTGGGCGATGTTGTTGTCGCTGTGGCACTCGCCGAACAGGGTGACCAGTTCGCTGTCCCACTGCGCGTTGAGGCTTTCGGCCAGCAGGTGTTGCGCGCTTTCGCAATCGCCGAGCCTGCCGAAGGCCTGTGCCGCAACTGTGGCGATCTTGCTGCGCCGCTTGATGTCGTTCGGGATGGCTTTCCACAAGGCGCGCAGAGCCGGCAGGTCCGTCGCTTGGGTACCCAGCTTCTCCAGCCATGCCTGCTGGCGCATCTGCACGGCGACCACCTTGTCGATGGCATTGCGCTTCTCCAGTTGCGTCATCACTTCGAGCACGGCGTCCCAGTTGCGCGCTTGCTGCTGCGCTTTCAGTTCCAGGCCGAGTGCACCTACATGCTTGTGCATGCCGGTGTCGCTCAGCTCCTTCAGCGAGTTGAGCGCGGATTGGGGCTGCTTCTGGTCAAGCAGGAATTCGGCTTTTGCCATCAGGCGCATGGTGGATTCGCCCACGCTCTTGCCTTCGGCTTGCACCAGATAGGCATCGCGCTTGTCGAATTCGCGCTGCTCGTGCGCGGCGCGTGCCGCGACGATGGGATTCAGTCCGGAGTTCTCGCCCAGCTCCATGGCACGCACGGCTGCCTTCTCCGCTGCCGCAAAACGTCCCTCGAAATACGCCTTGAGCGCTTCCATCATCGCGGTGCGGCCCTTGCTGGCGGCACGCTCTTCGCGGAAGCTGCGTACATATTCGGGCAGGTTCAGCGTGACGAAAGTCATACGCACCAGCAGATAGCCAAGCACGAAGACGGCGAGCAGGACAAACACGAACAGCGTCAGCGACATCTCCATCTTGTAGGGCGGGAAGACGAATTGAACGTAGCCGGGATTGTGCGCGACCATGGTCACCGCTACGGCGGCGGCGAACAGGCCGACGAGCCAGAGCAGCCACTTCATCTCGCACCCCGCTCGTGCGAGGCACGATAGTTGCGCACCGCTTCCAGACTACCGCTGATGTCGGGCATCTCGATCACGATCCTGGAGGCGGCCAGTTTCTGCAACTCGTTCTGCGATCTCGCCCCTGCGGCGGACCTGGTGTCGAAATAACGCTTGAGCCATTCCTGCGAGGTCTTGAGATCGCGACGGAAACTCACTTCGTCGCGCGTCAGCAGTGCCATGCGCGCGGAGAGCAGGCGCAACTTCAGGTTCTCGCGCAGGAAGAATGCCTGTGTCGGTGACAGCAGCGGCAGTTCCTGCTGCTCGGTGTTCTCAATGCGCACCAGATGTTTGGTCTCCTGCCAGAATTCGCGCCAGAGACGTTCGAGCATCCCTTCCTTCGGATCGGCGGCCGGCACGGCTTCCTGCGTCTGGATGCGAACGTCCTGCGCCAGCGGCAGTTCGTCCACGGCGTTGATTATGCCGTCGAGCTTGAGGTTGATGGCGGGCACGTCGACATTGGGCAACGCGCGCAACCTGTCGATATCCTGATCGATGCGTTTGCGCAGGTTGGCGAAGGCGGGACGGTTAAGGTGTTGCAGACGGCTGTCGGCCTGCTGCATGGCGATGAGCGCAGCCTTGACGTTGGCGGAGAGTTGCAACTGCTGTCCGGCGATGAGCAGCATCTGCTCAACCTCGGCCAGCGCGGTCTGGTCGCGGCTGCTCGACATGTCCTGATACAGAGCTTCCAGTGCGGCGCGCTGGTTCTGCGTCTCGGCGTAACGGCTCTCGAGCAGGCTGAGCTTGCCGCCCATCTCGCGCACCAGTTCCTGGTTCTGCGCCACCAGCATCTGGCTGCCCTTGTTCGCCGCCTCCACCTCGGACAGGCGGCGCGCCACTTCCTGCTGCGTCTGGTCGAGCTGGTAATGCGAATCCAGCCATTGCCAAACGAACACCACCACCAGCACTGCCAGGGTCAGCTGGGTCAGCGTCACGTGGGCAAGCAGGTTGGACAGCGCGTTGCCGGGCGCGGGCGCTTCCGCTTGCGGCGCGGCTGCGGCTTGTTCGGTGGTGGCAGGCAGTTGTGTCTGGTCGTTCATCGGGTCAGCTCCGTTCTTTATTCGCCCATGCTACCAAACCGGCGATCAAACCGTCATCCCCGGATGCGGCGACGGTAATGTTGGTCCAGCCTTGCTGGCGGGCCAGTTCGGCGATGCGGGCATGCGGCACAAACAGCGGCATCGCGGCCAGCGCTGTCCTTGCGGCCTCCTGCAGAGAGGCCCACAGATGCACCAGCGCCTCGCTGCTGGTCACTGTGATGGCAGCGGGCTTGGCCGCGAGTAGTGCGACACCATCGACGGGATGCTTGCGGCGCAGATAACAGCTCACGTATTCCACCGTCGCGCCGCGCGCCTTGAGCGTGTCGCCCAGCAGTTCGCGCCCACTGTCGCCGCGCAGGATCATCACGCGCTTTCCCGCTATGTTCTGCAGCTCGGGCAGTGCAAGCAATCCTTCACTGTCGAAGCGCTCGGCCGGCACGATGACTCGTGTGACACCAAGTTCATGCAAGGCCTTGGCGCTGCCCTGTCCAACGGTGGCAACCTTCAACATTGCCGGCACGCCGCCTGCCGCTTCGATCGCAGCCATGCCGTAACGTACGGCGTTCGGACTGATAAAGATCGCAAGGTCGGCTTGCTTAAGAAGTGTGAGCTGCTGACGCAAAGCCTGCGCGTCCGGCACAGCCTCGATCTCCAGCAAGGGGAACAGCAGAGCCTTGCCACCCAGACATTCGATGTGTCGCAACAGTTCGACCGCTTGGTCACGCGGTCGCGTGACGACGATATTCAGTCCGGCAAGCGGCAGTTCAGCCATTCAGCGCGGCGAGGATCTCTCCTGCGCCCTGCTTGAGCAAGTCCTGCGCGACCTTGTCACCCAGTGCTTCGGGACTGGCGATGTCGCCGATGTGTTCGGCGCGCAACAGGCGCGTACCGTCCGGCGTGGCGACGAAGCCGCGCATGCGCAGCTTGCCGTTCTGCACTTCGGCAAAGCCGCCCAATGGCACCGAGCAGCTTCCTGCAAGGGCACGACTCATGGCGCGTTCGGCAAACACACAGGCGGCGGTGTCGGCATGATGCAGGGGCGCGAGGACCGCTTTCAGGTCGGCGCGGTCGGCACGCGTTTCGATGCCGAGAGCGCCCTGACCGACGGCAGGCAGGCTGTCTTCGCTGGAGATGACGGCGCGGATACGGTCGCCCAGTCCCAGACGTTTCAGCCCTGCGGCGGCAAGGATGATGGCGGCGTACTGGCCCTCGTCCAGCTTGCGCAGACGGGTCTGCACGTTGCCGCGCAGCGGTTCGATCTTGAGATGCGGGAAGCGCGCGCGCAGCTGGCTTTCGCGGCGCAGGCTGGAAGTGCCGACCACGCTGCCGGCAGGCAACGATTGCAGGTTATCGAACTTGTTGGAGACGAATGCGTCGCGCGGATCTTCGCGCTCGCCGATACAGGCCAGCACGAAACCGTCCGGCAGATTCATCGGCACGTCCTTGAGCGAGTGCACGGCGATATCGGCGCTGCCGTTCTCAAGTGCGGTCTCCAGTTCCTTGACGAACAGGCCTTTGCCGCCGATCTTGGATAAAGTCACATTGAGAATCTGGTCTCCCTGTGTGGTCATGCCCAGAATGCTGACCGAAGTTTGCGGGTATAATGCGCGCAGCCTGTCACGAATGTGTTCCGCTTGCCACATGGCCAATGCGCTCTCGCGCGAAGCGATCACCAGACGGGCTGGGGGAGTAAGTGAAGCCTGACTCATCGGGGTTTCCTAACGATAAATAATTTGCGGTTTATGCACGGCGCATTCTAACAGGTGCGCCGCGCTTTTGCGCCGCCGACATAGACGGAAACGGTATGAACCTGATCTCTGCACCTGCCGACATCTCCAGCAAAGACCAGCCGCTACGCGACGACGTGCGGCTGTTGGGCCGCATCCTTGGCGACACCTTGCGCGAGCAGGAAGGGGAGGATTATTTCCAGCTGGTCGAGAATGTGCGCCGTGCGGCGGTGCGTTTCCGCAAGACGCAGGACGAGCGCGACGGCGCAGCACTGGAACAGATCCTGGATGCGCTCTCGCCCACCGATGCGCTGGCCGTGGTGCGTTCCTTCAGTTATTTCTCGCAACTTTCGAACATCGCCGAGGACCTGCACCACAACCGCCGCCACCGCGCCCACCTGAAGACAGGCAACACGCACAAGGACGGCGCCCTGCTGCTGGCGCTGGACCGGCTCGAAGAGAAGAAGATCGACAGCAAGACCCTGCAGGCATTCCTCGACAGCGCGCTGGTCTCGCCGGTGCTGACCGCGCACCCGACCGAAGTGCAACGCAAGAGCATCCTCGATTGCCAGCTCATCATCTCCAGCCTGCTCTCCAACCGCGATCGCATGGACATGACGCCGGACGACCTCGCCGAGAACGAGGAGGCGCTGCACCGCTTCGTGCTGATCCTGTGGCAGACGCGCATGCTACGCACCGCCAAGCTGACCGTGCGCGACGAGATTCGCAACGGTCTGGAGTATTACCGTTACACCTTCCTGAACGAGCTCCCCAAGCTTTACGCCGGCCTCGAGAAACAGCTGGAGACGCGCTTCGACAAGCACATCAGGGTACCGCCGCTGTTGCGCGTGGGCAGCTGGATAGGCGGCGACCGCGACGGCAATCCCTATGTCACCCACGACGTGATGTCGGATGCGGTGCAATACCATTCATCGCTGGCGTTCGAACATTACCTGAACGAGACCCATGTGCTCGGCACGCGCCTGAGCCTGACCGACCGGCTGGTCGAGGTCACGCCGGAAATGCGCGCGCTGTCCGACGCCTCTCCGGACAGGGCCGCGCCGCGCGAAGACGAACCCTACCGGCGCGCGCTGATCCTGATCTATTCGCGCCTGTCGGCGACCGCAAAGCATCTCGGTCATGATCTGGCCACGCTGCGCCCGATCGACGTGCATGCGAAGCCCTACGCCACTGTGCAGGAGTTCATCGCCGATCTGGATGTGATGATCGACTCGCTGTACAAGCACGGCGCGGTCTATCTGGCACGCGGACGGCTGGCCAATCTGCGCCGCGCCGCCGAGGTGTTCGGTTTCTACCTCGCCCCGCTGGATATGCGCCAGCACAGCGCCCTCATCGAACATACTGTGAGCGAGCTGTTCGCCCACGGCACGGGCAAGGCGAACTACTCCGACCTCGGCGAGAGCGAGAAGCGGACTGTGCTGCTGCAGACGCTGCAGGAAGGCCGCATATTGATGACCGATATCGCGCGCTATTCCGATGTGCCGCAGGGCGAACTGCGCATCATGCAGGCGGCCGCGGAGATCCACCGCCGCTACGGCGCGGGCGCGCTGCCCAACCACATCATCTCCAAGACCGACGCGGTGAGCGACATGCTGGAGCTGGCACTGCTGCTACAGCAGGTCGGCCTGCTGCAGGGCAGCGACAGACTGCACGTCAACATCATCCCGTTGTTCGAGACCATCGAAGACCTGCGTGGCGGTGCCGCCATCATGGACGCGCTGTTCTCGCTGCCCTGGTACCGCGCGCTGCTGAAGAGCCGCAACGATACGCAGGAAGTGATGCTGGGTTACTCCGACAGCAACAAGGACGGCGGTTATCTCACCGCGAACTGGGAGCTGTACAAGGCCGAGGTCGAACTGGTGAAGGTGTTCGAGAAGCACGGCATCGAGCTGCGCCTGTTCCACGGCCGCGGCGGCACCGTGGGTCGCGGCGGCGGTCCCAGCTACGACGCGATTCTGGCGCAACCGCCGGGCAGCGTGAACGGCCAGATCCGCATCACCGAGCAGGGCGAGGTGATCGCCAGCAAATATTCCAATCCGGAGATCGGCCGCCGCAATCTGGAGACGCTGATCGCCGCGACCATGGAGGCAACCCTGCTGCACCACCACGGCGCCGACAGCACCATGCCGGAATACCACCGCATCATGGAAGCGCTGAGCCTGGACGCCTTCGCGGTGTACCGCAAGCTGGTGTACGAGACACCCGGATTCACCGATTATTTCTTCACCGCCACGCCGATCCGCGAGATCGCCGAACTCAACATCGGCAGCCGCCCTTCGTCACGCAAGGCCTCCGACAAGATCGAAGATCTGCGCGCCATCCCGTGGGTGTTCAGCTGGGGTCTTAACCGCATCATGTTGCCGGGCTGGCTGGGTTTCGGCAGCGCGGTGCAAAGGTTCATCGAACGCGAGGGCGAGGCCGGCTTGAAGCAGTTGCAGGCCATGTACAAGAACTGGGCGTTCTTCCGCGGCCTGATGTCGAACATGGACATGGTCTTGTCCAAGACCGACATGGGTATCGCCTCGCGCTATGCTGAGCTAGTTGACGATGTGGAGTTGCGCGAGCGCATCTTCGGCGCGATCAACCACGAGTGGGAGATCACCGTGGAGATGCTGCTCAAAGTGACCGGTTCCACATCGCTGTTGCAGGACAACCCGGCTTTCGCGCGCAGCCTGCTGACCCGCCTGCCTTACATCGATCCGCTCAACCACTTGCAGGTCGCACTGTTACAGCGCCACCGTGCGGGCGACAACGACGAAAAGGTGAAACGCGCGATCCACCTGACCATCAACGGCATCGCTACCGGCCTGCGCAACAGCGGCTGAGCCGTTTGCGCGGACAAAAAAATTGGGAGACCGAAGTCTCCCAAATTGCTTTGCCTCTACTCGCTATATCGTGTGATGCTTAAGCGCTGCTCCTCCCTGATGCGGCTTCCCACGACTCCCCTGCCCGTCGCAGACCGCTTTTTGCACAGCGCCTCACCCACTTTGCTTGGTAGTAGTTGTTATTGTTGTCATTCCAGATGCCCCCGGCAACAACCGTTGCCTGTCTTGCAGCATCCTGTTCCCCCCTGTTCTTGCAGCGCACCGGACTGATTGGCAGAACGTGCTACTGCACAAGACGGTCGAATAATACCTATGTCTTTGTAAAGGGAACGTCAACGAAATGTGAGGGAAAGGTGAATTGCGCGAAAATCGCACCGGAAACGATGATTCCTCCGGAATCTAGCCCTTGCCCTTCACGCTCGCCAGTTGCCGGCGGCTGATCGGCAGTCTTTCTTCGATCCCGTTCAGTTTCATCACCCAGCCGCTTTCCCCCTCCTCACCGCCCTTCTCGAATCCGGCGATGGCGCTCTTTGCCACCAGGCAGCTGCGGTGGGTGCGCACGAAACGCGTGGCGAACTCCTTTTCCAGCGCGGTGAGCGATTCCTCGATCAGGTATTCGCGCTCGACGGTACGCACGGTGACGTATTTCATCTCGGCGCGGAGATAGATCACTTTTTCGACAGGGATCAGCAACACCTTGCCGCGTTCGTGTGCCGACAGGAAACTGCGCGGCTCCGGAGTGAGTTCCTGCAAGACCTCAGTACGGATCGGTACGGAATCGCGCGCACGCGACAGCGCATCGAACAGGCGACCGAGGCGAATCGGCTTGAGCAGATAGTCGATGGCACGCTGCTCGAAAGCCTGGATGGCATAGGCATCGTAGGCGGTGGTGAAGATGATGACCGGCGGGTGCTCGAGCTTGTTGAGGTGGCGCGCGAGCTCGATGCCGTCCATCTGCGGCATGCGGATATCCATGAGGACGACCTCGGCCGGCCTCTCCGCCAGCTTGTCCAGCGCTTCCTGGCCGTTACCCGCCTCGCCCGTCAGTTGCAGCGGGAACTGCGCCTCGCAATCGGCGAGCAGCTCTTTCAGACGATTGCGCGCAGGCGCCTCGTCATCGACGATGAAGACGGTGAGCGGCATGGTGATGGTGTCGTTCATGCTGGCTGGCCTTTCACATAGGGAATGATGATGTGAACCTGGTAATGCTCGGCGTCGCGTTCGACCTGATACTGCGCTTCGACATCGAACAGCAGCGACAGCCGCTCGCGGATGTTGGACAGCGCCATCTTGTGTCCGTTGGGATGCAATGAAGCCTGGCCTTGGGCGGGGTTGCGCACTTCCAGATGCAGTTCGTCGCGCAATCGGTACAGCCGGACTTCGATGGTCCCGCCCTGCAGCTGGGGCTCGATACCGTGATAGACGGCATTTTCCAGCAGCGGCTGCAGAATCAGCGGCGGGATGAGCGCATCCGGCGGCATGTCCGCGATGTCCCAGTTCACTTTGAGGCGTTCGCCGAGGCGCAACTCTTCGATAGACAGATATTGCCGCGCCAGTGCTACCTCCTTGTCCAGCGCGACCAATTCGCGCGGCTCGACCATCGCCATGCGAAACAGGTCCGCCATATCTTCCAGCGCGGCCTCGGCACGCTTGGGATCACTGCGCACGATGCTCAGCACGGCGTTGATGGTGTTGAACAGGAAATGCGGGCGGATGCGTGCCTGCAAAGCCTGCAAGCGCGCTTCATGTTTCGCCGGGGTCAGCGCCAGCGCGCGCAAACGGAAATACGCCAGCAGCGCCAGCGTGACCGCGATGCCGACCAATGCATGGCGCGCGTAGCGAAAACTGCCCGCATCGTCCAGCGCGAACAATATCTCGCCGCCGATCAGGTCCAGCGCTTCGCAGACAGCCGCCACGACAGCCGCCGCCACGATCACCCCCTGCCAGTAGGGTACGCGTGCAAACAGCGGGTTGAGCCAGTACAGCAGCAACAGGCTGCTCAGCAACACCGGCTGCAGCAAGGCCGACCCGTGCAGCAGGCTGTCTTGCAGATCGCCGAGCGAGACCGCCTGCGAGACCGCACCGAGCAAGAAGACCGCGTTGGTCAGCAGCACGATGCGCAACACCGTGCCCATGTTGCGGAAGTCGGGCAACAGCTTGGGGCTAACGTTTTGATTTATACTGCGCGTCTCCGGCATATGGACCTTTCAAGTGCCGCTCATTCTGGACAAGACATGGCTACGATGCAAGACAATCAGACCTGGTCGGGACGTTTCAACGAACCCGTGGCAGAGTTGGTGAAGCGTTATACCGCTTCGGTAGATTTCGACAAGCGCCTCGCGCTGTTCGACATCCAGGGCTCTTTGGCCCACGCGCAGATGCTGGCGACCTGCAACATCATCAGCGCGCAGGACCTGAAAGACATCCAGCGCGGCCTGTCGCAGATCGAGAACGAGATCATCAGCGGCGACTTCGACTGGCAACTCGACCTTGAAGATGTGCACCTGAACATCGAGAAACGCCTCACCACGCTGGTCGGCGATGCAGGCAAACGCCTGCACACCGGCCGTTCGCGCAACGACCAGGTTGCGACCGACATCCGCCTGTACCTGCGCAGCGAGATCGACAACATCGTCGGCCTGCTGAAAGAGCTGCAAACCTCGCTGCTTGATCTGGCGCAGCATCACACGCACACCATCATGCCCGGCTTCACCCATCTGCAGGTGGCGCAGCCGGTGAGCTTCGCCCATCACCTGATGGCCTATTTCGAAATGTGCCAGCGCGACATCGGCCGCTTCGGCGATGCGCGCAAGCGCGTCAACCGCCTGCCGCTGGGTGCCGCCGCACTGGCCGGTACCAGCTACCCGATCAAGCGTGAATATGTCGCCGAACTGCTGGACTTCGACGGCGTCTGCGAAAACTCGCTGGATGCCGTTTCCGACCGCGACTTCGCCATCGAATTCACCGCCGCCTCCGCGCTGGTGATGACACACCTGTCGCGCCTGTCGGAAGAACTGATCCTGTGGATGAATCCGCGTTTCGGCTTCATCGACATCGCCGACCGCTTCTGCACCGGATCAAGCATCATGCCGCAGAAGAAGAATCCCGATGTGCCGGAACTGGTGCGCGGCAAGACCGGGCGCGTCAACGGCAACCTGGTCGCCCTGCTGACCCTGATGAAAGGCCAGCCGCTGGCTTACAACAAGGACAACCAGGAGGACAAGGAACCGCTGTTCGACACCGTGGATACGCTGACGCTGACCTTGCGCATCTACGCCGACATGATGCGCGGCATCACCGTCAAACCGGAAGCCATGCGCCGCGCCGCTTTGCAGGGCTACGCCACGGCCACCGATCTTGCCGACTATCTGGTGAAGAAGGGATTGCCGTTCCGCGATGCACACGAAGCCGTAGCACTCGCCGTGCGCCATGCCGAACAAAAAGGCTGCGACCTGGCCGAACTCAAGCTGGATGAGCTGCAGCAGTTCTCGACGCTCATCGCCGACGACATCTACGGTGTACTGACGCTGGAAGGTTCGCTCGCCGCACGCAACCACACCGGCGGCACCGCCCCCAACCAGGTCGAAGCCGCCATCGCGCGCGCGCGCAAACTGCTGGCCTCCTAGCCTGCGCAGGAATCGCAGGCAAAAAAACGGGCCACCTTGCGATGGCCCAGAATAGGAGGAGAGTATGAAAGATTGAGTTGGCTACAACTCAAGGCTCTAACAACTCAGGACGGATTGTAGGAGTCTGTTTCAGAGTTGCATATATGCCAAACGGCCTATATAACGGCCTATACCTTTTCCTCTCCCCCGCATCCATCCCACCGGCAAACTTATTGAATCCTTGAGTTAATCCCGCCACTGACCCGCTCTATTCCGGCTATATCTTTTGCCGAGAAGACATCGCTATAGCCATATTGCAGCAATAGATCCTTTACCTGCTGCGCCTGATCATAACCATGTTCAAGCATCAGCCATCCATCACGCTCTAGGAAACCGTGCGCCTGGGCAATGATGCGGCTGATATCGTCCAGACCGTCCGATCCGGAAGCCAGCGCAGACATCGGTTCGAAGCGCACATCGCCCTGCGACAGATGCTCGTCGCCGGCCGCGATGTACGGTGGATTGGAAACAATTAGATCGAAACGTTGCCCTCCCAGCGCGGCGAACCAATCGCTCTGCACGAAGCTGACATTGCGCAGGGCGAGGCGCTGTGCGTTCTCACGCGCCACTGCCAGCGCCGCCTCCGATGCATCCACTGCCACCACTTCCACATCTGGCCGGGCATGCGCGATGGACAAGGCGATCGCGCCCGTACCCGTGCCGAGATCTAGCAACCGAAACCCGCCCTGTAGCGGAATCCTCTGCAACGCCAGCTCGACCAGCAGTTCGGTATCGGGTCGCGGGATCAATGTGGCGGGAGTGACTTTGAAACTCAAACCGAAGAATTCGCGCTCGCCGAGGATGTGTGCGACAGGTTCACCCAGCAAACGCCGCTGCAACATGGCGTCATACACAGCCTGCTGACTTTCTTCGAGCATCTGCTCCGGATGTGCCAGCAGCCAGGCGCGGGGTACGCCCAGTGCTTGCTGCAACAGCATCTGCACCTCGATGCGCGCCTCCTGTGTATCCAGCCCCAAAGCCGATTCCAGTCGGAGCTTGTCTTGCAACATTACCGAAGCGATATCACGAGGCATGGCAAGGACTCATGCTCAATGCTGATTTGAAAATTGCATGACTGGAAAACAATTCGAACCTGGACTAAGTTTTGAAAAAACTAAATCTGCCTCTGACGCATCGTCTTGAAAGTCGATATGGATATCCAAATAGTGCAAACCAAGAGCGCCCAATAGAATGGAAGATAGAAACCTTGCAAATACAGACCAACAGTATGGGGGAAATTATTATGGTTTGCCATTATGGCTTCTACACTGCCAACTGGCCCTTTGCCCGCCCAATAGTGGTTGTAAGCAAGAAAAACTCGCGCAAGCATTACCCAGATGTTGGAGATAGCAAGCACGACATATTTCCGATCAATCGGGATAGTGATGTGCAATTGCTTTAGGGATAGCAGAAGCAGTATCCATAATGCAGCAATGACACCAATATCAATAAAGCTCCTAAACTCAAAGTCGATATAACTTCCCAACCAATAATGAAACTGAAACAGGTACAGAACCCCAGACAGGATAAAAGCAAATCCTAAAGCAAGGTTAGTCATAAAAGTCCTAATGTGTAGTAATTGTGACTTGAACTGCCAGTCACCAGATTTAAAGAAACAATCAAAGCTTCGCAATATGTTTTCGCATGGTGTGCATTTGAATGGAATTATCAGGTTGAAGACTGCGACAACCTACCCCGCTCTTGCGGCAGGGTCAATATGCCGAACGGTCTATACCTTCCGGTAGCGGATCAGCCTTCGCCTGCCAGCGCGGCGAGTTGCTCGGCCTGATGTTCGGCCATCAGCGCGTTGGTGAGTTCGCTAATGTCCCCGTCCATGATCTGGTCCATCTTGTACAGGGTGAGGTTGATGCGATGGTCGGTGATGCGGCCTTGCGGGAAGTTGTAGGTGCGGATGCGCTCTGAGCGGTCGCCGCTGCCCACCAGCGATTTGCGTTCGGCAGCGATCTTGCTGTGCGCGGCCTGGTCCAGTTTGTCCTTGATGCGCGCGGCCAGCACGCGCAGCGCCTGCGCCTTGTTCTGGTGCTGTGAGCGCCCGTCCTGGCATTCGACCACGGTGCCGGTGGGCAGGTGGGTGATGCGCACCGCAGAATCGGTTTTGTTGATGTGTTGGCCACCAGCGCCGGAAGCGCGGAAGGTGTCGATGCGCAGGTCGGCTGGATTGAGTTCGACTTCGCCCACTTCGTCGGCCTCGGGCAGGATGGCGACGGTGCAGGCTGAGGTGTGGATGCGGCCCTGCGTCTCGGTGGCAGGCACACGTTGCACACGGTGCGCGCCGGACTCGAACTTCAATACGGAATACGCACCCTGCCCGATGATGCGCGCGATGACTTCCTTGTAACCGCCCATCTCACCCAGACTTTCGGAAATGATCTCGACCTGCCAGCGCCTGCGCTCAGCAAAGCGCATATACATGCGGAAGATATCGCCCGCAAAGATGGCCGCCTCGTCGCCGCCGGTGCCGGCGCGTACTTCGAGGAACACGTTGCGTTCGTCGTTGGGGTCTTTCGGCAGCAGCTGTTTTTGCAGCTCGACTTCAAGTTGTTCCAGTTTTTCCTGGCCGGCCTTGATCTCGGCCTCGGCGAACTCTTTCATTTCCGGATCGCCTGCCATTTCCTGTGCGGTAGCAATGTCGGACTCGCAGGACTGGTATGTGTGGTACAGCACGACCACCGGCTCGATCTCTGCCCGTTCGCGGTTGAGTTTGCGGAACGCATCCATGTTGCGCGTCGCTTCCTCGCTACTCAATAGACTGTTGACCTCGTCCAACCGCTCACTGAGTTGGGCGAGTTTGGATGAGATGCTCGGTTTCATTCGGAGGAATGCAGGTGATAGATACGGTGTATCGCTTCCAGCAATGCTTCGCGCTCGTTGGCTTGCGCCTGGTTCAGCGTCTGGGTGGGTGCATGCAGGAACTTGTTGGTCAGCGCCGCACTCAGCGACTCCAGCACTTTCTCGGGATTCTCGCCTTTGGTCAGCTGTCGCAATGCTTTTTCCATCTCGCTGCGGCGCTGGCGCTCGGCATGGTCGCGCAAGGCACGGATGGTCGGCACCACTTCGCGCGATTCCATCCAGTGGATGAATTCGTTGACGCCGGAATCAATGATGACTTCAGCCTCTTTCACCGCGCCCTGGCGCGCATCGAGACCGTCGCGCACAACTTCGGACAGATCGTCCACGGTGTAAAGGAACACGTCGCTCAGTTCGGATACTTCTTTTTCCACATCGCGCGGCACGGCCAGATCGACGATGAACAGCGGGCGGTGCTTGCGTTGTTTCAATGCGCGTTCGACCATGCCCTTGCCCAGGATAGGCAGCGGGCTGGCTGTGCAGGTGACGATGATGTCGTGCATCGCCAGTTGATCGGGCAACTCGTTGAGCGTGATGGCGTGGCCGTTGATGCGCCGCGCCAGCGTCTGTGCACGCTCAAGCGTGCGGTTGGCCACGGTGATGTGTTTTGGATTGCGCGCGGCGAAGTGCACCGCGTTTAGTTCGATCATCTCGCCCGCGCCAATGAACAGCACGCGCTGCTCGGTGATGCTGGGGAAGATGCGCTCTGCCAATTTGACGGCAGCAGCGGCCATGGACACCAGATTGGCGCCGATCTCGGTCTGCGTGCGAACATCTTTGGCAACAGAGAAGGTGCGCTGAAACAGCTTGTGCAGCAGAAAGCCCAATGTGCCAGCCTGCTCGGCCTGACGCACAGCCTGTTTCATCTGCCCCAGGATCTGCGGCTCGCCCAACACCATGGAATCCAGTCCACTGGCGACACGGAAGGCGTGTTTCACTGCCTGCTCCTGCGGCAGCCGATAGATGTAAGGTTCGATCTCTGTACTGGGGAGGTGGTGGTAGGAAGCCAACCAGTCGACCGCCTGCACGGGCGCGTTGGTGCTGCAATAGATCTCGGTACGATTGCAGGTGGAAAGGATGGTCGCTTCCTTGGCCGCACCGTTACCAACCAGATCACGCAGGGCAGTATCGAGCGTCTCGGCATTGAACGCGATCTGTTCGCGCACGGAGAGCGGCGCGGTCTGATGGTTGATGCCAAATGTGAATAACTGCATGGGAAAAACGACTATCCGGTTCGCAAGGGAACGGATTATAGAGGCTGGGAGGGCTGAACACCAGCCGACCCAGCCTGCCGGGGACTACTTCTTGGGCTGCAACGATGCCAAGGCTTCTTCGGCATCAGAACGCAAGCGGCTGTCCGGGTGTTTTTTCAGGAAATCGCTGAACGCCGAGTTCGCACCCGCCATATCACCCGCTTCAGCCAGGGCGATCGCCTTCTTGAACGCCAGCAATTCGTCGGAATCGACCGGCTGGACTTTGGCTTCGCCCTTCCAGTAGACATCGTCCGCATCCGCCTGGGAACCGCGCACACCACCGACTGCTGTCGTGGTCTGGATCTTCTTCTTCGGGGTGAGCAGTTCGATCTTCTTGCGCAGTCGCTCCCACAGCGAGCCTTCCTGCTGCACATCGGCACTGTATGCCGGAGCCGCCAGCACCACGCCCAACAATACGAACAATGCGATCAGTTTCTTCATGTGAATCTCCTTGGTTAAGGTTGCTGCATACTGCAACGCTACATCCGACTCAAAGCGCGTTCAATAGTTCCAATGCCAGCGCCCGGTGAGCCTCTTTGACTGAGGGATCAAGGCCTTGTGCCTTGACGAAGGCCGCCTTGGCCTTTTTGACATCGTTGGTAGCCTTGTAGGCCCGCGCCAGATTTACCCATACATGTGCATCCTTGGGAGTGATCTGGGTCGCCGCCAGATAGGCCTTCTGTGCATCCACGTGCTTGTCTTCGATCATGAAGATGTTGCCGCGGTTATTCATGGCCGCCGCGTTCTTGGGTTCCAGACTGAGGACCTTGTCGAAATACTTCATTGCCTCCTTGCGATCACCGGCCTTGGCCAAAATGATACCCATCTGCAGATGCGCGTCGACATCGGAGGGGTTCTTCTTGATCGTGTTCAGATAACGGCGGGTCTTGGTCTGCGAGCTGATCTTCAACACCGACATGTGATCGCTGGGGAACTTCTTCTCGATCTCGGCGCGCGATATCTCACTCTGCTTTGTCGTGGCCGCCGGCAAGCTTGCTGGCTTATAGGTCTCCCACTCGGCATGCACATCCAGAATGGTCAGCCCCTTGTCCTTCCACTTGTAGTAAGCGGCTACACCCTTTTCCCAAGCCTTGATGAAGGCATTGCCGACCAGTGTAGTCTCGACCGGGATCCACAACTGATCCTCGTGGATCACGTACATGTTATCCATGGTGTAACCATCGTCGTCAGCCGCGATGTTGGTGGAGAACATCATGAACATGTGCCCCGGCACTTCGACCACGCGCGTGTTGATCCCCATGCTCTCCAACGCCGAAGAGTAGAACGCCACCAGATCGTCGCAATCCCCGGATTTGCGTTCCAGCGTCTCGCGCGGGAACTGGATGTAGTCGACCGTATTCACTTTCCCCGAGCTCACCTGATAGGGATTGCTCGGATCCTGGATGTAAGTCATGCCGTACACACCCAGCATGTCGAACAGTGCCGCGGCCAATTGCGCCTCGTCCTTGGTTTCCTTGAACTGTGTCGCCACCGATCGGCCTAGATTGATGAGCGGGGTATCCTTGGGCGTGACGAAGGTGGCAAAACGGCCGCGCTCGTCCCAGGTCAAGCGGTGCTTGTCGTAGACATTGACCGTCGGGTTCTTGTTGAAGGTGATGCGCTTGCCGTTCTCGAAATAGCTGGCCTCGATGAGCGCCTGCACCGAACTGTCCTCGGTGAGCGTCAGGATGCTGTTATTGAACACCGCCTTGAGTGCGACCTCCTCGCTCTGTCCGGGCAGCAGCTTGTCCAGCTTGGCCTCGGTCGGGAAATCCATGAAGTCCTTCAACTGGAAGGTGACCTTGAGCCGCTCCATGCTCTTGTTGGTGTTGTTGGTCAACTTGATGCGGCCGATGCCGTCGCGCTCATAGATCTTGTACGAGTTGGAGAACACATCGCGCAACTGCACCACGTCGATCTCCAGCGGCGGACGGTTGAACACCTGCGTGGTCGCCTCGACTGCGACCTTCTCGGATTCGGTGCCGTCGCTGCTGAAGGTGGCGACGTAGTAGGTGTACTTCGTCTCGGGGATCAGCGCATCCTTGATGAATTCAGGCTGTGCGACCTCACCGATCCTGGTGTAGTTGTCGCCCTCCTTCTGGTAGATACGGTAAGCGCCGAAATACTTCGCGTCTGCCGCCGCCCAGCTCATCTTGACCTGCCAGGGCGTTGTTTCCACCTGGATGGCGGCAAGCGCGGGCGGTACGAATTTGGCAGGGATGCCGCTCACCACGGCACTGGTCGCGCCCTCATAGCCGAAATGCGTCTCGCTGCCGACGCGATAGTAGTAACGGACTTCGGCATCCAGCTCAGTATCCACGAACTGGTTGGCGGCATTCGAGCCCACCTGCACGAACCCCTCTTTCTCGTTCTTCGAACGGTAGATGCGGTACTGTTTGATGAACGGCGATGTCGCCTGCGCCCATTGCAACTCGATGGAATGCACTTTGCCTTGCGCTGCAAGTTGTTGCGGCGCCTCGGGCTTATACAGGACCGCCAACGACTGGATACGCTTGTTGCCGCGATCCGAAACCAGCAGATTGGAGCCGCCGCCATAGGCGATCGCGACCGGCTCGTTGAGACCACCGATGCCCGAACCTTTGGAGCCGAAAGAGCGCAGCAGTTGTCCTTTGGGCGAGAAAACCTTGACCTGGTTGTTATCCACCACCAGCACTTCGTCATTCGCCGCAACCAGCGCCACCGGGCTGGACAGCAGGCTGGCCCCCTCTTTGTTCTTGCCGAATTCGCCCAATGATTGTCCGCCCGAGGAATAGGCCAACACGGTTTTGCGCGATTCATCCAGGATGTACAGATTGTTGCGCTGGTCGAATGCCATAGAGACAGGCGCGCTCAGTTTGCCGGCATTCTCGCCGTTCAAAGCGTTCAGGAACACGCCGTCGCCGCGGAAGATCTGCACGTTACGGTTGGAACGATCGGCCACGAACACCATGCCGGAAGCCGAGACCGCGATCGCGGTCGGGTCCCTGAACTGGCCGGCGCCACTGCCGCCGCTGCCGAAGCTGATCAGTACCTTGCCCGCTTCGTCCAGCTTGGCGCCGCGGCGGCCCTGGCTGTCCAGCACCCAGATCGCGCCTGTCTTGTCCACGGTCACGGCTGATAACTGCATGTCAGCCGGCTTGATCGAGCCTGTGACCGCGCCTTTGCGTATCACCTGCAGACTCTTCTTGTCCTTGCTCACCGCGTAAAAAGTCTCTTTGCCATCCCAGGCAAGTTGCTCCGCTTCTGCCGGAATGTTCTCCAGCCATTTCACCGACGCCCTTCCAACGGCTCTGGGCAAGGGCTCCAGTGCTTTCCCGGCTTCGACGACGAAGGCGTTGACCAGCGCTTTCTTGCTGTCACCGACATACACCTGCTGTGCCTTGTCCACGGCCACGCCGGACAGGCTGCTGAACTGTGCCTTGCCTTCACCCTTGGAACCAAAGCTGTAAGCGAGGCTGGCGTCAAAATTGTATTTCTGGATGGAGAAATTGCTCTCGTCCGCCACGTAGATGCCGTCCTCCGCCACACTCATCGCGACGGGTTTGCCGGACTTGGGCAACGCCCGCAGGTAGACGCCATTCGATGTATAGACTTTGATCGTCTTATTGTCGTCATCCAGAACGTAGATGCGACCTTCGGTGTCCAGCGCGATATCCGCAGGCTCGCCCAGTTTGAATTCCTTTTCGGCGCCCGCCGCACCGCTCAATGGCAGCGTGGTCAGAAAGACCCCGTTGATGCCGAACAGCTGTATCCGCTCGTTGCCGCTATCCGCGACATACACGACGCCGTCATGGACGGCGATACCGCGCGGCTCATCAAGCACGGAATCACCCAGGAAACCGCTGGCCTTGCTGCCGAAACTGCCCAGGTACTTGCCGCCGGACAAGGCGTACATGACGACCTGTTCTGTTCCGCTATCCACCACATAGATAGTTTCGCCGGACACGGCTGCCGCCTCGGGATGCTTGAGCAACTCCATGGCACCGCTCTTCGATGCCAGCGTCATAACCGATTTGCCTTCCTTGTCCACGACCTCGACCGAACCATCCTGTTTGGCGATGAACAGGTTGCCAGCTCCCACCCCCAGCAATTTGAGCATCTTGGCCGAGGCGATCTCGCTGCGGAAATCCGCCTTGGAGAATCCGTTAGTAGCACTCATACCGGCATCCGCCGCGCTGACGCCCGAAGAAAGAAGTAAAAGTGCAATCACGATGAATATGTTTCGCATGTCCCTGACCCATTCCGAATGGTGGATTATTCCGGCCCGGGGTGAACCCCGGCCGTTTGTTATCTGCAGATCCCTACTTTTCTGCCCGGTTGAACACACCATCCCAACCCTCCGGTGGCGGGGTCTGGATGAAGTATTCGCAACGCTCTATGTATATTTTACTGGGTTTGTCCCCGGGAACGATATCCAGAATCGACTTAAAAGCGGCGTGCGCCTTTTCCCACAACCGGGCCCGGTACATCGCCAGCGCAGCCTCGAAGCTGTGTGCGGTCGCATCATCCAGCATGGACAAGCCTTCCAGCGGCTCATAGATTGTAACGGGTAATTGTTTGCCAACCACGCGTATCTTGTCCAGCTCTCTATATCGGCAAATCTCGCGGGTTCTTTTATAGGTATCTTCACCCACCAGATAAGCCACACCGTAATATTTCGCCGTTCCCTCCAGCCGGGCGGCCTGGTTCACCGTATCGCCGATGACGGTGTATTCCATCTTTTTACCCGCCAGCCCCACGTTACCCGCCACCACTTCGCCCGACTGCACGCCGCCGCGAATGGTGAACGGCTCCAGCCCTTCCGCTAGCCATTGCGCACGCAACTCGCCCATGCGCGCATTGATCGCCTTGATGCAATCGATGGCCAGCTTGGCATGGTCGGGTTGTGCCAGTGGCGCGCCCCAGTAAGCCATGATGCCGTCGCCGATGAACTTGTCGATCGTGCCGTCATGCTGTTCGATCACCTGCACCATAGCTCCCAGATAGCCGTTGAGCCGCGACACCACTTCCTGCGGCGGATGCGACTCGCTGAAAGTAGTGAAGCCCTTGATGTCGGTGAACAGCACAGTGACTTCCTTGTTGTCGCCGCCGATCTTGGCCGCATCCGGATCCTTCTCCAGCCGGGCGACCAGCTTGGGCGACAGGTAGCTCGAGAACATCGAGCGCATCTCGCGCGCGTCGCGTTCCAGCACCAGATAACGGAAGCCGCCGCCGACCAGCACCGCCGCGATCGCCGACATGGCCGGATAGATCATGTTGATCCATTGCCCGGCATCGAACATGTAATAGGTGAACCAGATATAGCCGGCCAGCAGGACCGCCGTGGCCGGGATCGCACCATAAAGGCGCAGACGGGTCGTCAGAAAGAACGCTAGCGCACCCATCACCACGATGAAAACCATGTCGATCAAGGCTTCCAAACCACCCTGACGGATGTAGCGGCCGCTGATGATGTTGTCGGCCACCGTGGCGTGCAGCTCCACCCCCGGCGAGTTCTTGTGGAATGGCGTGACGCGCATGTCGTAGATACCCAGCGCCGTCGCTCCGACGAACAGTATCTTGCCTTTCAACTCGTCGGCGGGAACGCGGCCTTCGACCACATCGATGAACGAGTGATACGGGTATGCCCCCGGACCGCCCACATAGTTGATCCACATTCGGTATTCGTCGTCCACGGGAATGCGGCGCTCGCCCAATCCAATCTCGTAATCACCCGGAACGATGTCTTTTTCGTCCAGCGCCAGCCTAGCGCCCATCAACCCCAGGGACGGGATCTGCTGACCGTCTTTTGCGAGCAACAGTGGGATACGGCGGATCACACCGTCGTCGTCCGGCATCTGGTTGATATGGCCGATGCCGATCGCACCGCGCTCGATCTCCGGCAGGCTGCGGGTGACGGTCGTCACCCTTCCTTCATTGTCAAAGTTGAAAGCGACTGCCAACACCACATTACCCGCCCGCTTTGTCGCTGCGGCAAACAGACGGTCGTTCGTTGCGTTTTCGCGTTCCGGGAAGAAGACGTCGAACATCACCGCCTTGGCTTTGACCGCAGCCAGCTTGTCGATCAGCCGGGCATAGTTGTCACGACTCCATGGATAGCGCCCGAGTGCGGCGATACTTTTTTCGTCGATGGTGATGATGGCGATGTTCGGGTCGGGCGTGACCGGACCGCGCATGACCTTGAAGCGAAGGTCGTAGGTCTTCTCCTCGAACGCTTCGAGAAAGGAATTCTGGGTGTAGTAGAGGAACAGGACGCTAAAGATGGACAGCGTGGCAAGAAACATGGAAAGCGCAGTCGTATTTCCGCGCAACAGCAACTTTTTCCAAAATGGCATAGTGGCCATGTTTGTTCTCCCCGATACAGACTGAAGCTGCCCCCTTGCGCTCCATTTGCTGCAATGATGCCATAGCTGGATAAATCGAGGCTGAAAATGAAAAAGGCCTGCATCTCTGCAAGCCTTTCCTGATTGGTGGCTCGGGACGGAATCGAACCATCGACACGCGGATTTTCAATCCGCTGCTCTACCAACTGAGCTACCGAGCCGTTTTTGCGCCCATCCCGAGAGGGAGGGGTAAAACGAAGGCGCGCATTGTAGCGGCAAGCCGCATTGCGGGCAATATAAAAAACAAACCCCGCACCAGGCGGGGTTTGTCAGCTGCAACCAATGCCTTGGAGGCAAATTACATCATGCCGCCCATACCACCCATACCGCCCATATCCCCGCCGCCCATACCGCCGGCCGGCTTGTCTTCAGGCAATTCGGCAACCATGCAAGCGGTCGTCAGCATCAGACCGGCAATGGAGGCTGCATTTTGCAGTGCGACGCGAGTTACCTTGGTCGGATCGACCACGCCCATGACCAGCATGTCGCCATACTCGCCGGAGGCTGCGTTGTAACCGTAGCTGCCCTTGCCTTCCAATACCTTGTTCACCACCACGCTGGGCTCGTCGCCCGCGTTCATGGTGATTGCGCGGATTGGCGATTCCATCGCGCGCAGCACGATGGTGATACCGGCGTCCTGGTCGTGGTTCACGCCCTTGAGACCGGCAACCGCCGCCTTGGCACGCAGCAACGCTACGCCGCCTCCGGGCACGATGCCTTCTTCAACAGCAGCACGGGTAGCGTGCAATGCATCTTCCACGCGCGCTTTCTTTTCCTTCATTTCGACTTCGGTCGCAGCACCAACCTTGATCACTGCCACGCCGCCGGACAGCTTGGCCAGACGCTCTTGCAGCTTTTCCTTGTCGTAGTCGCTGGTGGAATCTTCGGCCAGCTTCTTGATCTCGCCCACGCGACCCAGGATCGCTTCATGCTTGCCTGCGCCGTCGATGATGGTGGTGTTTTCCTTGCCCACTTCGATGCGCTTGGCTTGGCCCATTTCTGCCAGCGTGGCTTTTTCCAGGGTCAGGCCGACTTCTTCAGCGATCACGGTGCCGCCGGTCAGGACGGCGATGTCTTCCAGCATGGCCTTGCGACGATCACCGAAGCCGGGCGCCTTGACTGCAACAGTCTTCAGGATGCCGCGAATGTTGTTCACGACCAGAGTAGCCAGCGCTTCGCCGTCCACATCTTCGGCGACGATCAGCAGCGGGCGACCGGCCTTGGCGACTTGTTCCAGCAGGGGCAGCAGGTCGCGGATGTTGGAAATCTTCTTGTCGTGCAACAAGATGAAGGGGTTCTCCATCGCCGCGATTTGCTTGTCGGCATTGTTGATGAAGTAAGGCGACAGGTAACCGCGATCGAATTGCATACCTTCCACGATGTCCAGCTCATCTTCCAGACCTTGGCCATCTTCAATAGTGATGACGCCTTCCTTGCCGACCTTCTCCATCGCAGCAGCGATCTTCTCGCCGATCACGGTGTCGGAGTTGGCGGAGATGCTGCCTACTTGCGCGATTTCCTTGGTGGTGGTGCAGGGCTTGGAGATCTTCTTCAGTTCGGCCACAGCGGCGATAACAGCCTGGTCGATACCGCGCTTCAGGTCCATCGGGTTCATGCCGGCGGCAACGAACTTCATGCCTTCCTGAACGATGGATTGAGCCAGCACGGTTGCGGTGGTGGTTCCGTCACCGGCCACGTCGGATGTCTTGGAAGCAACTTCCTTGACCATTTGCGCGCCCATGTTCTCGAACTTGTCCTTCAGTTCGATTTCCTTGGCGACGGATACGCCGTCCTTAGTGATGGTGGGGGAACCGTAGGAACGGTCCAACACTACGTTACGGCCTTTAGGGCCCAGGGTTACTTTGACCGCATCGGCCAGAATGTTGACACCCACGACCATCTTGGCACGTGCTGCATCATGGAATTTCACGTCTTTAGCTGCCATGTTTATTTCTCCTGAATTTTGTTTGGAACGGAAAGAATTTTTCGCCCGGCGAAAAATTACTTCTCGACTACGCCAATGATGTCGTCTTCACGCATGGTCAGCAGTTCCTGACCGTCGATCTTGAAGGCTTGACCGGAATATTTGCCGAACAGAACGCGGTCACCGACCTTTACGTTCATAGGTAGCAGCTTGCCGTCGTCACCGACTTTGCCGTTGCCAATGGCAACGATCTCGCCCTGGTCAGGCTTTTCGGTAGCGGCATCGGGAATGATGATTCCGGATGCTGTTTTGGTTTCTGCTTCCAAACGCTTGACAATGACGCGGTCGCTCAAGGGACGAATCTTCATGCTTATTCTCCTAAATTCAGTGAGTTGACTAATTGCGGAAGCGGAGGGTTAGCACTCTCCGCCTGCGACTGCTAATGATAGGGGCTACACCCTGCTATTTCAAGGGTGACGTGATATTTCTTCGGGACGGCCTTTCAGCCGAAAAGGGCTTTCAGCGCTTCTTCCAGCTTGGGGAAAAGAATAGGTTGGCCCGCTGCCAGCATCCGCCTCGGCAACACGCGCTGCCCTTCCAGCAGCAGGCTGGCGGATTCGCCCAGGCTCAGTTTCAGCAAAGACGCCGGCACCACGAACGCCGCCGGGCGATGCAAGACGGCGGCGAGCACCGCCGTGAATTCCTTGTTGGTGACAGGCGCGGACGCCGTCATGTTGTAGGCACCCCGCATCTGCTCGTCGCGCAGCAGACGCGACACCATCGCGACGTAATCATCGATATGGATCCAGCTCATCCACTGCCGCCCGTCGCCGAGGCGGGTGCCCATTCCCATTTTGAAGGGCAGAGCCATGCGGGCGAGCAAGCCGCCATCCGTGCTCAGTATCAGGCCGGTACGCAGCAGGCACACACGCACGCCGTATCGCTCTGCGGCATTGGCGGTCGCCTCCCAGTCCACGCACAGTTGCGCGGGAAAGTCAGCACCTGCTCCGGAGTCCTCGCCAAGCTCCTCATCACCGCGCCCGCCGTAATAGCCGATAGCCGAACCGCTCAACAGCACGGCCGGTTTGTGTTCAGCGGCGGCAATGCGGCGCACCAACTCTTCAGTCAACGCGATCCGGCTTACCCGCAACACCTGCTTGCGCGACTCCGTCCAGCGCGCATCGACGATGGGTTCGCCAGCCAGGTTGATCACGGCATCGAATGCCATGTCGGGTTTCCAGTCGGACAATGTCGCCAGCGCATGCACCCCGACGCCGCATTTTTCCGGGACCGAAGCGACATTTCGGCTGAACACAGTCAATTCATGCCCTTCAGCCAGCAGTGTCTTGCACAGATGCCGGCCGATCAATCCTGTCCCGCCAGTGATCAAGATACGCATGACTGCCTCCCGAAAATGAATATAGACACAGGTATCTTACTCTTCGCAAAGTCCGTTATGATTCCGCGCATGTCAGCCACCTCAGATCTCCTTTCCCGCAGCCTCTCCGCCGTCTGGCATCCCTGCACCCAGATGAAGCGGCACGAGTCGCTGCCGCTGGTGCCCATCGCGCGCGGCGAAGGTGTCTGGCTTTACGATCTGGACGGCAAGCGCTATCTCGACACGGTCAGCTCCTGGTGGGTGAATCTGTTCGGCCATTGCAATCCGCGCATCAATGCCGCCATCACCGACCAACTCGGCAAACTGGAACATGTGATGCTGGCCGGTTTCACCCATGAACCGGTAGTGCAACTGTCGGAAAGGCTGCGCGAGCTGGCGCCCGCCGGGCTGGGGCATTGCTTCTTCGGCTCGGATGGTGCCTCGGCCACCGAGATCGCGCTGAAGATGAGCGCCCACTACTGGCGCAACAACAGCAAACCGCAGAAGAACCAATTCCTCAGCCTGCAGAACAGCTATCACGGCGAGACCTTGGGTGCGCTGTCGGTGACCGATGTCGCCCTGTTCCGCGATGCCTATGGTGTGCTGATCAAACAGAACGCCACCGTACCCAGTCCGGACTGGCGCAATGCAGCTGGCGGGGAAAGCGCCGAGGCTTTTGCCCTGCGTTGTGCCGACGCGTTGGAGACGCATCTGCAACAGCATCACGAGCACATCGCCGCCTTCATCGTCGAGCCACTGATTCAGGGCGCGGCAGGCATGGCGATGTATCACCCCGCCTACCTGGGCACTGCGCGCAAGCTGTGCACACAATACGGCGTGCATCTGATTGCCGACGAGATCGCCGTCGGCATGGGCCGGACAGGAACGCTGTTCGCCTGCGAACAGGCGAACATCCGCCCGGATTTCCTGCTGCTCTCCAAAGGCATCACCGGCGGCTACCTGCCGCTGTCGGTGGTGATGGCGACCGACAATATCTTCCAGGCCTTCTATGCCGACGAGACCGCGCGCGGCTTCCTGCATTCGCACTCCTACACCGGCAATCCGCTCGCCTGTCGCGCCGCGCTGGCAACACTGGACATCTTCGCGCAGGACGATGTGCTCAAAGCCAACCGCGCCAAAGCGGCGTTCTTCAACCGCATCGCGCAACCGTTGCGCGAGCACCCCGCCGTGCGGAACTTCCGCAACACCGGCATGGTCTGGGCATTGGAGGTGGAGACGCCGCACGCTGATTTTGCACAGCGCTGTTTCAGCCTCGGACTGCAGCACGAACTGCTGTTGCGCCCCATGGGCAATACGGTATATTTCATGCCGCCTTATGTGATCGGCGAAGACGAGTTGCGATTGCTCGTCGACCGCACCCTGAAAGTGATCGACACCCTGAAATGAAACGACTCGGCACATTCCTCCTGTTCAGCTTTGCCGTCTGTGCACAGGCAGAGCCGCTGCCCGCAGCGGTGCTCCAGGAACTGAAAAAGGTGAACATCCCTCAATCAGGCATCGCGGTCGAAGTGCGCGAAGTCGGCAAGCGCGCGTCCCTCATCAGCGTCAACGGTCAACGCGCGATGAATCCAGCTTCGGTCATGAAACTGATCACCACCTATGCCGCGCTCGACCTGCTCGGCCCCGCTTACACCTGGAAGACCGAGGCCTGGATCGACGGCGAATTGAAGGACGGCGTGCTGGAAGGCGACCTTATTCTGAAGGGCTATGGCAATCCCAAGTTCACCATCGAGCAGTTCTGGCTGTGGCTGCGCGAATTGCGCGGCCGCGGTCTGCAAGAGATACGCGGCGACCTCATCCTCGACCGCAGCTATTTCGACCTGCCCGAGTACGACCCGGCGGAATTCGACAGCGACCCTGTGCGCGCCTACAACGTCGGCCCCGATGCGCTGCTGCTCAACTTCAACACCCTGCGCTTCCGCTACACGCCCGACGGCAATGGCATGAAGGTGATCACCGAACCGCGGCTGGACGGACTGAGATTCGACAATCAACTCATCCTGCACCCGCCCTCCGGCGACTGTAACGACTGGAACGACACCATCCTGACCCAGGCGACCGGCGACAACGTCGTCCTGCAGGGCGGCTATCCCAGCGACTGCGGCGAACGCGAACAGAGCCTCAGCATCCTGCCGCACACCCGTTATGTGGAATCGGTCTTCCGCACGGTGTGGCAGGAAGTGGGCGGAACGATCAGCGGCAAGTTGCGCGAGGAAACTGTCCCTGAGAATGCGAGAATCTTTTCCACGCACCGCTCCGAGCCGTTGGGCAGCGTCATCCGAGACATCAACAAATTCAGCAACAACGTCATGGCACGGCAAGTCTTCCTCACCTTGGGCTCGGCCTCATACAGGCCCTCGCTCGCTGCCGAATGGGGGATGAGCGACGTACCGCTCACCACTGACCGCAGTGTCGAAACAGTGCAAATCTGGCTGCATCAGCAGGGTCTGGATTTCCCCGAGCTGGTGCTGGAGAACGGCGCCGGTCTCTCGCGCAAGGAACGCATCAGCGCACGCCATATGTCACAACTGCTGCAAAGCGCAGCCGACCATCCGCTCTACCCTGAACTGCAATCCTCGCTACCCATCCTCGGCGTGGACGGCTCGGTGAGACGTCGCCTAAAGGATAGCGATGCCGCCAGCCATGCCCACCTGAAGACCGGCACACTGGACGGGGTGAGGACGCTGGCCGGTTATGTGCGTTCGAAGAACGGCAAGGAATGGATCGTGGTGTTCTTCATCAATCACTACAACGCCAAGCGCGGGCAGGAAGCGCAGGACGCGCTGATCGAGTGGATCCAGAAACGCTGAGTTACAACCCCAGTTCGCCCCACATCGCATCAACCCTCGCCTTCACTGCCGCATCCATCACGATAGGCGTGCCCCATTCGCGCTGTGTCTCGCCCGGCCATTTGTTGGTGGCATCCAGCCCCATCTTGCCACCGAGTCCTGAAACCGGACTCGCAAAGTCGAGGTAGTCGATCGGCGTGTTCTCCACCAGCAGCGTGTCGCGCACCGGGTCCATGCGCGTGGTGATCGCCCACATGACTTCTTTCCAGTCGCGCACGTCGATGTCGTCGTCCACCACGATGATGAACTTGGTGTACATGAACTGGCGCAAGAAACTCCAGATGCCGAACATCACGCGCTTGGCGTGTCCTGCATATTGTTTCTTGATGCTGACCACCGCCATGCGATAGCTGCAACCTTCCGGCGGCAGATAGAAATCGGCGATCTCGGGGAATTGCTTTTGCAGCAACGGCACGAACACTTCGTTCAAGGCCACGCCCAGCATCGCCGGCTCGTCGGGCGGTTTGCCGGTGTAGGTGGAGTGGTAGATCGGATCGCGGCGCATGGTGATGCGCTGGATGGTGAACACCGGGAATTTATCCTGCTCGTTGTAGTAACCGGTGTGGTCACCGTAGGGGCCTTCCAGCGCGGTCTCACCCGGATAAATCACACCTTCCAGCACGATCTCGGCGGACGCAGGTACTTGCAGGTCGCTGCCGATGCACTTCACCAGTTCGGTCTTGCTGCCGCGCAGCAAGCCGGCGAACTGGTATTCGGAGAGTGAATCCGGCACTGGCGTCACCGCACCGAGAATGGTGGCGGGATCGGCACCGATCACGACCGCGACCGGATACGGTTGCCCGGGATTCTTTTCGCAATGATCACGGAAATCCAGCGCGCCGCCGCGATGCGCCAGCCAGCGCATGATGACTTTGTTCGGAGCGATGACCTGCTGGCGATAGATGCCCAGGTTCTGGCGCGGCTTGTTCGGCCCGCGAGTGACCACCAACCCCCAGGTGATCAGCGGTGCGACATCGCCCGGCCAGCAGTGCTGGATCGGCAGTTTGGAAAGATCGACATCCGCACCTTCCCACACGATCTCTTGGCACGGTGCAGACGACAGCACCTTGGGCGACATGGTCAACACCTGTTTGAGTATCGGCCACTTCTCCCACGCGTCCCTCAGCCCTTTGGGCGGCTCCGGCTCTTTCAGGTAGGCCAGCAGCTTGCCGACTTCGCGCAATGCACTGACGCTCTCCTCGCCCATGCCCAGCGCCACGCGGCGCGGTGTACCGAACAAATTCGCCAGTACCGGCATCTTGTGTCCGACCACATTCTCGAACAACAGCGCCGGACCCTGTGCGCGCAGCACGCGGTCGCAGATCTCGGTCATCTCAAGTTTGGTGGAGACGGGCGCGGTGACGCGCTTGAGTTCACCGAGTTTTTCCAGTTGAGCAATGAAGTCGCGCAGGTCTTTATATTTCATCAGTAGTACCTCGCTTCGCCCTCGGGCCGAGTCTTGAACCGTTTGTGCAACCAGAAATACTGCTCAGGCATCTCCAGCACTCGCTGTTCGATGAATTCGTTCATGCGCCGCGCATCGGCGATCTCGTCACCGCTCGGATAATTCTCCCATGCCGGATAGAAGGTCAGTACGTAACCTTCGCCGCCGGGCAGCAGCCGCGTGATGCTGGGCACGATCTTCGCGCCGGTCATCTTGGCGATACGAGGCACGCTGGTCATGGTGGCAGCGGGTACACCAAAGAAAGGGATGAACGCGCCTTCGCGCACGCCCTGATCCTGATCGGGAGGATAGATGAACGGCATGTTCTCCTTCATGCCCTTGATGATGGGGCGCAGACCTTCCTGGCGCGCGAACAGGCGCTGGTTGCGGAAGCGGCAGCGCTTTTGCAGCAGCAAGTCCGACAGGTAGAGATTCTTCTGCTTGGAATACATGCACACGGTATCCACCTGCTGCGCGATCCACTGCCCGCCGGTATCCATGCCGACGAAATGTGGTGTGAGCAGGATCATCGGTTGGCCTTTTACGGCTTCGAAGTGTTCGACACCCTCGACCCTGATCAGCGAGTTGATGCGTTCCGCGCTCGACCACCACACGATGCTGCGCTCGATCAGCCCGCGCATGAACATGCGGAAATGCGCGCGCAGCAACTTTCGGCGCGCCTGCTCGTCCATGTCCGGGAAACACAACTTGAGGTTGATGTCGCCGACATTGCGGCGCTCCGCTGCCAGCGGGTAGGCCAACGTGCCGAGCGCATTGCCGATGGCGACGATGACGCGGAACGGCAAGAAATGGATCAACCAGAAGATGAATACACCGAGACGGGCCAGCATCAATATTCCTTGTTTGCATCCGGCGGCAAGGCGCCGCGCGGGACTTTGTAACGGTTATAACTCCACAGGTATTGCTCGGGGTGGTTGCGTATCACCGCTTCCAGCGCCGTGTTCATCTGCCGCGGAATAGAGGAATTCGCATCGAAAGAAAGCGGCGTGAAATGCAGCGCGTAACCCTCGCCATGCGGCAAACGCTCACTCGCGCACATCACCACGCCTGCCCCGCTCGCTTCGGCCAAGCGGCCGATCAATGTCATGGTGTAAGCGGGACGCCCGAAGAACGGCACCCATTCGCCCTCGCCGTTTCCCGGCACTTGGTCCGGCAGCACACCGATGACTTGCCCCTTCTTAAGCGCCTTGAGCAACTGGCGCACACCGCCCAGATCGGTCGGTGCCAGCTTCATCTGTCCGCGTTCGCGCCCTTCATGCATGAGGGTATCCAGGAATTTCCAGCGCGGCACACGGTACATGCAGGTAATCGGCGTGCGCGCGGCGATGTACAGACCGATGACTTCGAAACAGCCGATATGCGGCGTCAGCACGATCACACCCTTGCCTTGCGCTTGCGCCGCTTCAAAATGCTCCCAGCCATGGCAATGTTTGACGCTGGCGACCACCTCATCGAAAGGACGCCGCCATACCCAGGGCAATTCCATCACGCCTTTGCCCATCTCGCGGATGTTGGTGTGCAACAGTTCTTTCGTTTCCGACTCAGACCGCGCCAACCCCGCTTTTTGCAGGTTTTCGCGCAAGCGGAACGAATATCGCTTTGAAAACAGATAGGTCAACCATCCGAATAGCGCACCGATCCGGTGCAATACCGACAGGGGCAAGTACGCTAGAGCATCAAACAGAATAACCATTCAAGAAAACCTATTAAATCAAGGTGGCGGGGATTTGATATACTGCGCGCCCATTTAACTACAGAAGAATCAATCGGAGAGCCATGAGCGAATATTTTTTTACATCCGAATCCGTGTCAGAGGGCCATCCTGACAAGGTTGCAGACCAGATCTCTGACGCTATCGTTGACGCGATTCTAGCGCAGGACAAGCATTCCCGCATCGCCGCAGAGACACTGGTCACCACCGGCCTGGTCATTCTGGCCGGCGAGATCACCACCAATGCCCAAGTGAACTTCGCAAAAGTCGCGCGCGAAACCATCCGCAAGATCGGTTACGACGATCCCAGCCTGCGCTTCGATGCCGACGGTTGCTCGGTGCACGTCTGCTACGGCACGCAAAGCCCGGACATCGCCCAGGGCGTGGACAAGGCCTACGACGACACGATGGATCAGGGCGCGGGCGACCAGGGCCTGATGTTCGGTTACGCTTGCCGCGAGACCGACACGCTGATGCCGCTGCCCATCTACCTGTCGCACCGCCTCGTCGAGCGTCAGGCGCAGTTGCGCCGCGACGGTCGTCTGAGCTGGCTGCGTCCCGATGCGAAGTCGCAAGTCACCATCAAGTATGTCGATGACAAGCCTTTCAGCATCGACACCGTGGTACTGTCGACACAGCATTCTCCCGACATGACGCTGGAACAGATCCGCGAAGCAGTCATCGAAGAAGTCATCAAGCCCGTGTTGCCGAAAGAACTCATCAAGGGCGACATCAAGTATCTGGTGAACCCGACCGGCCGTTTCGTCATCGGCGGCCCGCACGGCGATGCCGGTCTGACCGGACGCAAGATCATCGTCGACACCTACGGCGGCGCAGCCCCGCACGGCGGCGGCGCATTCTCCGGCAAGGATCCGTCCAAGGTCGACCGTTCTGCCGCTTACGCCGGACGTTATGTGGCGAAAAACATCGTCGCTGCCGGCTTGGCCGACAAGTGTCTGGTGCAGATCAGCTACGCCATCGGCGTGGCACAACCCACCAGCATCATGGTCACCACCTACGGCACGGGCAAGGTCTCCGACGAGAAGATCACCGCGCTGGTGAAGAAGCATTTCGACCTGCGCCCGAAAGGCATCGTGCACATGCTCGACCTGCTGCGCCCGATCTACCAGAAGACGGCGGCTTACGGCCACTTCGGTCGCGAAGAGCCGGAGTTCAAGTGGGAAGCTACGGACAAAGCTGCGGCATTGCGCGCAGACGCAGGACTGTAATTTAGGAACACCCATCCCGCCGAGGGGCGCTGCAGCAGTCACCGCAAGGTGGACCTGTCAGGCTCGGCGAGGATGGCACAACATGTTGCAACGGCGCCCATTCATTAACTTACCAAATGAATGGAGTGCAATATGTCTAAAGACTACGTCATCGCCGACATCAACCTGGCCTCGTGGGGCCGCAAAGAAATCGCCATCGCCGAAGGTGAAATGCCCGGCCTGATGGCCATCCGTGAAGAGTTCGCCAAGACGCAACCGCTCAAGGGCGCGCGCATCACCGGCTCGCTGCACATGACCATCCAGACCGCCGTGCTGATCGAGACGCTAACCGCGCTCGGTGCGGAAGTGCGCTGGGCTTCGTGCAACATCTTCTCCACCCAGGACCACGCTGCTGCCGCCATCGCCGCAGGCGGCACTCCCGTGTTCGCAGTCAAAGGCGAAACACTGACCGAATACTGGGACTACACCCACCGCATCTTCGAATGGGCGGACGGTGGCCTGACCAACATGATCCTGGACGACGGCGGCGACGCCACCCTGTTGCTGCACCTCGGCACACGTGCGGAAAAAGACGCGTCTCTCATCAGCAAGCCGGGCTCGGAAGAAGAGACCTGCCTGTTCGCCTCGATCAAGGCCACGCTGGCCAAGGACCCGACCTGGTACTCCAAGCGTCTCGCTGCCGTGAAGGGCGTGACTGAAGAGACCACCACCGGCGTACACCGCCTGTACCAGATGCACGAGCGCGGCGAACTCAAGTTCCCCGGCATCAACGTGAACGACTCCGTCACCAAGTCCAAGTTCGACAACCTGTACGGTTGCCGCGAATCGCTGGTGGACGGCATCAAGCGCGCCACCGACGTGATGATCGCGGGCAAGATCGCCGTGATCGCCGGTTACGGCGACGTGGGCAAGGGTTCTGCCCAAGCCATGCGTGCATTGTCGGCACAGGTCTGGGTCACCGAGATCGATCCTATCTGCGCACTGCAAGCCGCGATGGAAGGCTACCGCGTGGTCACCATGGAATACGCCGCCGAACACGGCGACATCTTCGTCACCACCACCGGCAACTTCCACGTCATCACGCATGACCACATGAAGAAGATGAAGAACAACGCCATCGTCTGCAACATCGGCCACTTCGACAACGAGATCGACGTCGCTTCGCTGGAAAAATACCAGTGGGAAGAGATCAAGCCGCAAGTCGACCACGTCATCTTCCCGGACGGCAAGCGCATCATCCTGCTGGCCAAGGGTCGTCTGGTGAATCTGGGTTGCGGTACCGGCCACCCGTCCTACGTGATGTCGTCGTCGTTCGCCAACCAGACTATCGCCCAGATCGAGCTGTGGATGGAACGCGACTCCGGCAAGTATCCGGTGGGCGTGTACACATTGCCCAAGCATCTGGACGAAAAAGTCGCGCGTTTGCAACTGAAGACGCTGAACGCGCAACTGTCCACGCTGACCGACCAGCAAGCCGCTTACATCAATGTGCCGAAGGAAGGTCCGTACAAGGCCGACCACTATCGTTATTAAGAAGGTAATGCAGGTATGATTGCGGGGGCGGACTTCCGCCCCCGCTTTTTTTAAAGAGAATGATGCTGATACGACTGCTGCTCCTTTGGACACTCAACTCGCTGGCGCTGGTCGCCGTGGCGAGTTTCGTTCCGGGCATCCATGTCGACGGGTTCATGGCCGCGTTCATCGCGGCCTTCATCCTCGGCCTGGTCAACACGCTCATCCGTCCCATCCTGCTGGTGCTGACCCTGCCGGTCACCCTGCTCACGCTGGGGCTGTTCATCTTCGTCATCAACGGACTGATGTTCTGGTTCGCCGGTTCCATCCTGCGCGGATTCGTGGTTGATGGTTTCTGGTATGGCGTCATGGGCGCGGCTTTGTACAGCATCTTTTCCTGGGCACTGAGTTCAGCTGCCGCACAACTACTTGTGAGAAAACATGGGAAACACGACACCGATCAGTTTTGAGTTCTATCCGCCGCAGACACCGGAAGGTGTTGAGAAGCTGGCTGCTGTGCGCCAGCGTCTGGCGACCGTCAAGCCGGAATTCTTCTCCGTCACCTTTGGTGCGGGCGGCTCCACGCAGGACCGCACGCTGGACACCATCAGGCAGATCCATGCCGAAGGACACAGCGCAGCGCCGCACCTGTCCTGCGTCGGCTCCACCCGCGACAATGTGCGCGCGATGCTGTTCGCTTACAAAGACATGGGTATCAAACGCATCGTCGCCCTGCGCGGCGACCTGCCTTCCGGCATGGCCAGCATCGGCGAGTTCCAGTACGCCAACGAACTGGTGTCGTACATCCGTGCCCAGACCGGCGAACACTTCCATATCGAAGTCGCGGCCTATCCCGAGTTCCATCCGCAGGCCAACTCGGCCCGCGAAGACATGCTCAACTTCAAGCGCAAGATGAACGCGGGCGCCAACTCCGCCATCACTCAGTATTTCTACAATGCCGATGCCTATTTCCGCTTCGTCGAAGAGACGCGCAAGCTCGGTGTCACCGCCCCCATCGTGCCCGGCATCATGCCCATCGTGCGCTTCTCGCAACTCGCGCGCTTCTCCGATACCTGCGGCGCCGAGATCCCGCGCTGGTTGCGCAAGACCATGGAAGGCTACGGCGACGACAATGAGTCGGTACAGAATTTCGGTCTCGATGTCGTTACACAACTGTGCGAGAAACTCATCGCCGGCGGTGTGCCCGCCCTGCATTTCTACACGCTGAATCAGGCCAACGCCTCGCTCGAGATCCTGAAACGTCTCGGCTATCGATGAGCAAAATGCGCGCTCCCGAGTTACTGCTACCGGCCGGTACGCTGGACAAGATGCGCACCGCCTACGCCTACGGCGCGGACGCGGTGTACGCCGGCCAGCCGCGTTACTCGCTGCGCGCGCGCAACAACGAATTCAAGCTGGAAGAACTGGGCATCGGCATCCGGGAAGCGCACGCACTGGGCAAGAAACTGTTCGTCGCCAGCAACCTGATGCCGCACAACGCCAAGGTCAAGACCTACATGGCGGACATGGAGCCGGTCATCGCGATGAAACCGGACGCGCTAATCATGGCCGACCCCGGCCTCATCGCAATGGTGCGCGAGCGATGGCCCGAGATGCAGGTGCATCTGTCTGTGCAGGCCAACACCGTCAACTACGCCGCGGTGAAATTCTGGAAGTCGCTGGGTCTCACGCGCGTGATCCTGTCGCGCGAGCTGTCATTGGACGAGATCGAAGAGATACGCCAGCAATGCCCGGACATCGAACTCGAAGTGTTCATCCACGGCGCGCTGTGCATCGCCTATTCCGGCCGCTGCCTGCTGTCCGGCTACTTCAACCACCGCGACGCCAACCAGGGCACCTGTACCAACTCCTGCCGCTGGGATTACAAGGTCGATAACGCCGTCGAGGATGGCACCGGTCACATCGAAAAGATCGACTTTGATTTCGACAAAGCGCTGGGCGAATCCGAACTGTCCGAATGCGGCTCGCAACCGCGCCACCCGCTGGCGGACAAGGTGTATGTCATCTCGCGCAAGGATCATCCGGGCGAACTCATGCCGGTGCTGGAAGACGAGCACGGCACCTACATCATGAACTCCAAAGACCTGCGTGCGGTGGAACATGTCGAGCGGCTAGTGAAGATCGGCATCGACTCGCTCAAGGTCGAAGGCCGCACCAAATCCATCTACTACGTGGCGCGCACCGCGCAGGTTTACCGTCAGGCCATCGACGATGCCGTCAAAGGCCGTCCGTTCAATCTGGAACTGCTGGGCGCGCTGGATGCCCTCGCTAACCGCGGCTACACCGACGGCTTCTACGAACGCCACCACACCCACGAACAGCAGAACTACATGCGCGGCCACTCGGAGAGCTTCCGCCAGCAATATGTCGGCGACATCGTGGCCTGCGCGAACGGCATGGCCGAGATCGACGTGAAGAATCGTTTTAGCGTCGGCGACAAACTGGAGATCATCCACCCTTCCGGCAACAGCATCGTCGAACTGAAGGAAATGAAGAGTCTTGAGGGTGAATCGCTCTCCGTGGCGCCCGGCAGCGGGCATCGCGTGCAGATTCCTTTGCAGGGCGAATTGTCGAATGGAATGCTGGCGCGGTTCCTCTAATTGTCACCCCAGTGACCTCACATCCGGATTAAGCAGGACTTAAGGAATGCCCGATATGATGCTTTACAGCCTCATGCAATCCGGACCGGCAACACCCAATTGCCTCCGCTCACGCAATCAAGTCAAAGGAGACTCGCGATGAACTGGAAAAATACGAACACCCGTTACGGCTCGCTCACCATCGGCATTCACTGGCTGATGCTGTTGTTGTTCGTCGCCGTGTACGGCACCATCGAGCTGCGCACCCTGTTTGAAAAAGGCAGCGACCCGCGCGAAGCGCTGAAGACCTGGCACTTCATGCTTGGCATGCTGGTGTTCGCGCTGATCTGGCTGCGTCTTGCCGCACGCTTCTCCAACCCCACCCCCGTTATCAGGCCGACACCGCCAAGATTGCAGGAGATCTCCGGCAAGCTGCTGCATCTGGCACTCTATGCACTGATGATCGGCATGCCGTTGACCGGTTGGCTGCTGCTCAGTGCCGCCGGCAAACCGATCCCGTTCTTCGGACTGGAATTGCCCGCACTCATCAGCGAGAACAAAGACCTTGCGGGGCAGATCAAGGAATTGCATGAGGTCGTCGGCAAGATGGGCTATTTCCTCATCGGTCTGCATGCGGTGGCTGCCCTGTACCATCACTTCATCAAGCGCGATGACACATTGACCAGGATGTTGCCCGAACGGAAATAGACTCATGATCCTCTCCGCCCTCTCCCAATCCGATCGCTACGCCGCGTTGCATCCGCTGTTCCGGCGCGCGTTCGACTACATCCGCGATACCGACCTGTTCGCCATCGCGCCGGGACGCTACAACATCATTGGCGAGGATCTGATCGCCATCGTGGAGCAGGTGCCTGCGAAGACGAAGGTGATGGCGAAGCTGGAAGCGCACCGGCGTTACATCGACATCCAGCTCGTACTGGAAGGCGATGAGACGATGGGATGGAAACCGCTGGCGGATTGTCTGAATCCGGTGAGCGAGCACAGTATGGAACGGGATATCCGTTTCTTCCACGATGCCCCGGCTTCATACGTGCCGGTGCCGCCCGATCATTTCTGCATCTTCTTCCCGGAGGATGCGCACGCGCCGCTCGTGGGAACGGGCACGATACGCAAGGTGATCTTCAAGGTGGCGGTGGATCCGGCCGACATCTGACGACGACCCCGCCGAAGGCGGGGCGTCACATTGCATCACTTTTTCGTTGCGACTGCCTCTTTGGTCTTGCCTGCTGCCGTGGGTTTCAAACGTTTTGGGATGGGCTTGGCCGGCTTCTCCCATTCAAGCTTGTCGACCTTGTCTTTCAGCGTCTTGATCTGTGCATCCTTGCCTTCCATCAGCGCTGCCTGCAGATCCAGTTTCTGCGCCTGCTCTGCGAGCAGCCGGTCCTTTTCGGCCAGTTGCTGATCCTTGGCGTTCAACTCCGAGCCCATTTGCTGGATGCCTTCGTTGGCAGCCTTCAGACGCGCCTCGAAATCCTGCACAGGTGCGGCTGCGATCCCGCTGCCGGTGTGTCGTACGCTTTCGGCAGCGCGACGGATCTCCGCCACCTGCTTGTCCAGCGACAGGTCGCGCAGGTCTTTGAGGCCCAAGGCTTTGGCGATACCCAGCAGGCGATCTTCTTCCTGCAGGACGATCATTTCCACGCTGACCTTGTCCATCGCCGCGGGCTTGTTCTCGATCTGCACGCCTGCTTGTGCCTGAGTTGTCGCACCCGTACTCACCGCCACACCCGAAGACAGACTGCCGGAAGAATTGACACGTAGCTGGGTCTGCAACAGGGCGACGCGTTCGTTGACCTGCTGTGCATGATGCGCGGCGAACAGCGCCTCCGCACCCAGACGCTGCACCAGCGCCATGTCGTGATGGGCGGCAGCAATCTGGTCCTTGGCCGACTGATAGACGCGCAACGCTTCGGCATAGGTCAGCGGCGCTTGTCTTTCGGCATTATCGGACTCGGTCTCCACATTGATCGTTTCGCTTTCGCGCAAAGCACCTTCCTGCACGGCCTTGATCACCAGGTCCAGCATGGATTTTTGCAATCCCTCTTTCTTGGCATCGATATTGTCAGGCTGTTCGCGCTCGACTTTCTCGATCAAACCGGACAGTTCGCCGATCACCCGGTCATATTCCTTGGGCAGCAACTTGGCCGCATTATGCTCATCCAGCTGGGCTTTGTATTCCAGTTCCTTGGCAAACCGGTATTGCACGATGCCCATCACTGCGCGGCCCTTTTCCAGGAGCGCGTCGCCCATGGCCGCACCGCTCACCAGCACTTCCTTGGGTTTGTTACCCAGCCCACCCTGGCACTCTTTTAATGTCTGCTCTGCTTCACGGAAGTAATTCGGGGCGAGCAGAGGCATGCCGCTCTTTCTGGCTTCTTCAACATTCTTTTCCAGGGTCGCCACCACGGACAGCTCGGACAAGTCATTGAATTTTGCAACGTTGGCTTCCGAGACTTTGATATTGGTACTGACCGGTGCGGCGCACCCTGCCAGAACGGCGGCCAGCAGCGCGCCGTAGATCGGACTTCTCCAGGACTGCATCTGAATTCTCCCTTGATTGTTAATGCTATATTTTTTATTACGGCGTTGTGACCGGGCCGCACCGGTTTGGTTCCACGCCTTATTCGTGATCGAACGCCATATCCCCTTCTTCCACCGCTACCCCCAGCTGCATATTCTTGAAATCGAACAGCTTGCCGTCGAGCAGGTGCGACGGTTTGACGTTCTGCATGGCGGAGAAGATGGTCTGCGTGCGCCCCGGATACTGGCGCTCCCATTCGTGCAGCATCTGCTTGATGTTCTGCCGCTGCAGGTTCTCCTGCGAGCCGCACAGGTTGCACGGGATGATGGGAAATTCCATGCCGCGCGCATAGCGGGCGATGTCTTTCTCGGCGCAATAGGCCAGCGGGCGGATGACAATGTGGTCGCCCTTGTCGGTCACCAGCTTGGGCGGCATGGCCTTGAGCTTGCCGCCGAAGAACATATTCAGGAACAGCGTCTCCACCATGTCGTCGCGATGGTGCCCCAGCGCGATCTTGTTCGCACCCAGCTCTCCGGCCACCTTGTAGATGATGCCGCGGCGCAGGCGCGAACACAGCGAGCAGGTGGTCTTGCCCTCGGGGATCTTCTCTTTGACGATGGAGTAGGTGTCCTGCGTCTCGATGTGGAAATCGACGCCGAGCTTCTTCAGATAATTCGGCAACACATCGGCCGGAAAGCCCGGCTGCTTCTGATCCAGATTCATCGCCACGATCCTGAAGTCGATGGGCGCGCGCTTGCGCAGCGTAAGCAGGATGTCGAGAAGCGTGTAGGAATCCTTGCCGCCTGACAGGCACACCATCACCGTATCGCCTTCCTCGATCATGTTGAAATCGCCGATGGCCTTGCCGACCGAACTCTCCAGCCGTCCCTTGAGGCGGTTGAAGTTGGTGGAGCGGTGTTCAAAATGGATGGGTTGGATGATGTCGTTCATTGCTGTCTCTCAAGTTCTAACCCCTCCTTACCTCCCCTGAGAAGGGGAGGTAAGGAGGGGTTGTTTTATTTCTCTCAAATGTTGATGGAGCGCCCGCCGTCCACCGCGATGATCTGCCCAGTGATATACGGCGCATCGGCGATCAGGAATTGCACGGTCTTAGCGATGTCATCCGGCTCGCCTTCGCGTTTGAGCAAGGTATGCGCGATGAGCTTGCGGCGCTTTTCTTCGTCTTGCCACTCGGCACTCTCCGGCCAGAGGTTCACCCCGGGGGAGACGCCATTCACACGAATTTGCGGCGCCATCTCCTGGGCCAGCGAACGGGTCAAACCGGCCAACCCGCTTTTCGCGATGTTGTAGAGCAGATGGCCGTGCATCGGCAGTTCGGCATGGATATCGACTATGTTGACGATGCAACCGTGGCGGTGACGCAATTCGGCTGCGGCGGCCTGCGCGAGGAACAGCGGCGCCTTCAGATTGGTGCCGAGCAGGTCGCTCCATTGCTGCTCGGTCATCTGGTCGAGCGGCGTGGGATAGAAACTGGAAGCATTGTTCACCAGCGCATCAAGATGGCCGAACTGCTGCACGACTTCCTCGATCACGCGCGGCAGGGTGGCGATATCCAGCAGGTCGGCCTGCACGGTGATGGCCGAATCGGGGCGCTGCTCGTTCAACTCGGCGCGCAGTGCCAGCGCGTCATAGAGCGAAGCGCGGCAATGGATGGCGACGTTCGCGCCCGCCGCGTGCAAACGGCGCACGATGGCCGCGCCGACGCGCTTCGCTCCGCCTGTCACCAATACTGTTTTGCCTTGCATCGTTTTACCCACTAAACTTGAAGCCCGCGCGAATTATACCCGACCATGTCCGCTACTCTGCCCGCCCCTTCTGCCGATGCCCTCGCTCACAGTGCGAGATTGTGCGAGCTCGTCCGCAGCGACATCGCCGCGCAGGGCGGCTGGATACCCTTCTCGCGCTTCATGGAATTGGCGTTGTATGCGCCCGGCCTGGGCTATTACACCGCCGGTGCGCGCAAGTTCGGCGCGGCGGGCGATTTCATCACCGCGCCGGAACTCTCGACCCTGTTCGGTCGCACCCTGGCGCGACAACTGGTGGAAGTGATGCAGGCCAGCGCGCCGCACATCCTTGAACTCGGCGCCGGCAGCGGCAAGCTGGCGCTGGATATCCTCGGCGAGCTGGAAAAGCTCGGCGAATTGCCGGAGACCTATTCCATCCTCGAAGTGAGCGCCGACCTGCGCGAACGCCAGCAGGCCTTGCTGCAGGACAAGCTGCCCCATCTCGCCGCGCGCGTGCGCTGGCTGGATGCGCTGCCGGAAAAGTTCTCCGGCGCCGCCATCGGCAACGAGGTGCTGGATGCGCTACCGGTGCATCTGCTCCACTGGTCTGACGGCCGCGTCCTCGAACGCGGCGTCGCCAGCAAGGAAGGCCGTTTTGCCTGGCAGGACAAACAAGCGGATTGCAAGTCTCTGCTCGATATCGCCGAGAATATCAAAGTACCGGACGACTATTTGAGCGAAGTCTCTATCAGCGCGCGCGGCCTGGTCGCCAGCCTGTGCGAGCGCATGGAGAAGGGCGCGATGATCTTCATCGACTACGGCTTCGGCGCGAAAGAGTATTACCACCCGCAACGCAGCCGCGGCACGCTGATGTGCCACTACCGTCACCATTCGCACGACGACCCCTTCTACCTGCCCGGCCTGCAGGACATCACAGCGCATGTGGATTTCACCGCCGTGGCGGAAGCGGCCATCGACTGCGGTGCGCACTTCCTCGGCTATACCACGCAGGCGCATTTTCTGATCAACAACGGCATGATCGATCTGCTCGATGAGGTATCGCCGGATGATGTGAAAGCCTACGCCCCGCTCTCCGCCCAAGTGCAAAAACTCACCAGCCCCGCCGAGATGGGCGAACTGTTCAAGGTGATCGCGCTGGGCAAGGAACTGGATCAGCCGCTGGCCGGATTCCTGCGCGGCGATCTGTCGCGTTTGCTTTAATAAAAAATCCCCTCCGTTCATGGTGAGCCTGTCGAACCATAGCGGAGGACTTATCCTGAGCCAGCCACATCATGCCCCGCCTCCACAGCTTCCCACCCGTCGCCGATGAACAGTCAAACCTGCTCATCCTCGGCAGCATGCCCGGCAAAGAATCACTGAAGCAGAAGCAGTACTACGCGCACCCGCAAAACGCCTTCTGGAAGATCATGGGCGACCTAGTCGGCGCGCATCCCACTTTGCCTTACCAACAACGCCTATCCGCACTGACTGCCGCGCACATCGCCCTGTGGGACGTACTCAAGACCTGCGAACGACAGGGCAGCCTCGATTCGAATATCCAGAACGAGACCGCGAACGACTTCGCTTCGTTCTTCAAGAATCACCCACATATCACGCACGTGTTTTTCAACGGCGCAAAGGCCGAGCAGAGTTTCAAAAAGTTCGTGCTGGGAAAACAGAAATTGCCGCCGCTGAAATTCGTGCGCCTGCCATCCACCAGCCCGGCGCATGCAGGGATGCGTTATGCGGAAAAGCTGCAGGCATGGAAAACCGCTGTGACTGGTTAATTGGACAATGAGATCGAAGCTGCCGTCGCAGGATCAGGGCGCGATCTGCAGTTGCCCGGGATCAAGCAGCAGATAGCGTGCGAAGCGTCCTTCTTCCCTGCTGCCGTCGTCGCTCACGATCATGATCCGCTGTATGCCGTCGATCACGGCGGGGCTGACGCCTTCCGCGTGCTCGAAGCCCGGCAAACCGGGAACGGAAACGCGCCGCGCAGGCGCACCTGACTTGCCGCTCCAGAACCAGAGCTGGAAATGCACCTGCTCGCGTGCGACCGGCCCGCTGATCACCAGATACCCGCCGAGCGCGGGAATGTATGACATGCCGCGTATCCCGTTGCCGCCGAGATCCAGCGTTTCCAGTTTGGCGGAGATGCGCGGAGATGCGCCGTCGTCGAAGACTGCGGCAGGGTTCTCGACACGCGCGATGATCGCCCGCTTGTCGAGCAGGGGACTGCGCAGACCGATCAGCAGATGCTGATGGTCGGGCGTGATCTCCAGCGCCTCGATATTGAGCCCCCCGCTGTTCTTCACGTCGCGTATCTCTGCGGCATGCGCCAGCTCGGGATGCGTCGCCCTCAGCGCGGGCTTGAGCCCCTTGACCACGGTGGTGTCCACCACGCGCTCGCCATCGATGCGAAAGCGCACCAGCTTGTCGCGGGATTTTTTCTCGTCGCCATCACCGTCGCGCGAATGCGAAGTCAGGGCATAGATGAACCCCGAGCGGTCGATGGCCAGCGCCTCCAGATCATCCAGTTTCCAGAAATCGTCACCACCCTGAAACAGACTGGGCTCCAGCGGTGTGCTGCGAACGCTCCCATCAGCAAGGACGGTGACCAGACTGAATGGATGCTTCTTTTCGTCCTCAACGACAAGGAAGCGCCCATCCGGAAGCTGCTGGATGGCGGAGGGTTCATAGATGCCGGTTAGTGCCAGGAACATGAGAAGGTTGTTCAGCGTCATGGTGGTTTCGCTCTCTGCCGCGTTGTCGGCATTCACATTTTCGATAGCTGTAACTCAGGCTTGGAAATCAATTGCGATGCTGACCCCTTTGATCCGTACCTTTCACTACGGTACCTTTCACTACGGGAAATCAATTGCGAAGCCGGAGCCGAAACGCGAATTTACTGAAGTTCGCATGTCGCTTTATCAACATTGAATTCAGTAAGCTTTTCACCATAAGTATTCAAGTATGCAAACGTATAGGAAAGGCCACGTTCGAATGCGGGGGGGTTTTTGCAGGCTTGCAGCAATATCTCTTGCCGCGTCATGTCCGACCACTCCTTTAGCTTTGCAGCTGGCAGGTCTTTTTTTAATCGCAAAATATTTTCAATTCGAACATTTCTTCCACTTGCGACAGCGTGCGTAGAAACCATCACATGGTCCAACATCGCTTTTGAATTCGCGTTGTGTTGCAAGGCAATGGTCTTTGCTAAATCTTCCATCTGTCTAATCTGCGCATTAGTCAAATTCTCAGCATAGGATGTTGTGTTGCAGCAGATAGTGAATACAACTACTGAAAGTTGCAGCTTCAGTTTTATCTTCAATTGCTACTCCTCTCACAAATGCAATCCGGTTCTATCTTGAGCCTTAGAACTTCGTCTTGCGTTTCTCGGTTGGTACCATTTTGCACGAGCCGATTGCCCCACCAAAATTGAAACTAAGATCTCTGCGATCTATGTAGCCTGTGAATTCCTGCTCTCCCAGCTTCCGGATTTGCATACGGGTCGGAGTAAACACCACTTCTATATCGAGGCTGTACGGCGTACCTCCAAAGGTCAATCCCTGTTGAACACCTTTGGCTGACTGCCGGTCAATCTCAAATATATACCGCCACTTCGTGCGATCAGGTTCCATCCCTTCACCTTCGCAAGAGAAGCCTAGAACTTCTGCATTGACTGCAGGCCCTGCTGCAAACAAAGCTAATGCAAATAAATAGATTGATGGTTTACCCACTTCGAGATCCTTTCCAATATCAAATGCCATTTTTCTTCTGCTACTGCCTTAAGATTAAAGGGGGCTACGCATCGCACTAATGTATGACTATTCGAAACTGAAAAGGCAAAGAGATACAACCCATTTCTAGCTTCAATGTAAGCTTGGCATTAATGTGAGAACTTTGAATTATCCAAATTTTGGAAATTCCATAGGTTATCAGCATTCCGTTTTAATGATGAATTTGACAAGCCGTACTTTTCCAACAATGCATCAATTAGTTTATTGACGGAAACATCTCTGCGTTTTACTTCGACTGTGAGTTCTGAGAGTTCTTTTTCCACCTCAAGCCGCCCCTTTGGGTCATACAGTCGCATAACATTTTTTGTTAAGTAGCCATGTACGATCTCATTTCGCTTTTTGACGCCCATTGATAAGTACTCATCAAAGTCGGCCGGTACGTCAATTTGCTTTCGGAGTGCACTAAGTAATTGCCCTAATGGCTTTGATGATTGGAAGTTCCAGACTGCTTGAAATACACCATCTTCGCCATCCGCAGCTTCTTGCGCCATTAGCGAGAGCAAAAGATTCAGGCTATCTTCAAAAGTTTGGCAAATGTATACAGCCCGCCCCAGCTCAAGGAATACTGGCGCTAGTGCATCAAGCATTTTGTCGTCAGTCGCAATCATGGCGCTTAGGCAATAAAGGTGCCGGAGTCGATTTGTTCTGAACTGAGCTTCCCACTCAGTAGTGCAAACACTACCCGACATCACAGCTCAGAACAATATGCCGTTTGGCCTATATCTTTTGCCTGCGCCAGTAAGGATGCCCAGCAGGCTGGGGAACTAGCGCACCTTGACGACCGTCTCCACCGCCAGAATCCGCGCCTCGCGCACCTTGTCGGCGATGAGGTTCCTGTCGGCGCAAGCGCGGGCGATGTCGCCCGCATTCACTGCTTGCGCGGCTCTGGCGCATTCCAGCATGAAGGCGGACTGCGGATAGGCGTCGTTCTCGTGACCGGTACGGCCGTGGGCGTCGGATTCGCAGGCGAGGAGTATCTGCGCGAAGCGTTCCGGTTTGCGCCACAGGTCGCAGGCATCGAACACCTTGACGATGGTGTCGGCGCGCAGTTCGCGCACCTTGTGCACATGGCTGTGATATTGCGCCACCAGCAGCGCGAGGTCGCGGCAATCGCCCGGCACGCGCAGGCGCTCGCACAGTGTGTTCAGCAACTTGACGCTGCGCTGCTCGTGGCCAATGTGGCGCGGCAGGGTGTCTTCCGGCGTGGTGGCCTTGCCGAGGTCGTGGCCTAACGCGGCGAAGCGCACTTCGAGCGGGCGCTCGTGCTTGGCGGTGTCGTCGAGCACCATCATGACGTGCACGCCGCAGTCGATCTCGGGATGGTAGTGCGCGGGTTGCGGCACGCCGTAGAGCGCATCCACTTCGGGCAATATCTTTTTCAGCGCGCCGCATTCGCGCAGGGTGGTGAAGAAACGCGAGGGATGTTTTTCCATCAGGCCGCGTGCGAGTTCCTGCCATACGCGCTCGGCCACCAGTGCATCCACTTCGCCGTTCGCCACCATGGTCTTCATCAATTCCAATGTCTCGGGTGCGAAGGTGAAACCAAAGCGCGCGGCGAAGCGCGCACCGCGCAGGATGCGCACCGGGTCTTCGGCGAAAGCGTCGCTGACATGGCGCAGGATGCCCGCTTTGAGGTCGGCCTGGCCGTTGTAAGGGTCGATGAGGTTGCCGTCGGCGTCCTCGGCGATGGCGTTGACGGTGAAGTCGCGCCGCAGCAGGTCTTGTTCCAGCGTGACGTCGGGCGAGGTGTAGACGGTGAAGCCTTTGTAGCCTTGCGCCACTTTGCGCTCGGTGCGCGCCAGCGCGTATTCCTCATGCGTCTTCGGATGCAGGAACACGGGGAAATCGCTGCCCACCGGCGTGTAGCCGAGCGCGGCCATCTCTTCCGGCGTGCTGCCGACCACGACCCAGTCGTGGTCCTGCACCGGCAGGCCGAGCAGCCTGTCGCGCACCGCGCCGCCGACGCAATAGATCTGCATGTCTTTCGTGTCGCTCATTTCCGTCTCTCTGCTTCTATCGTTCCCAGCCGCTGCTTGAGCGACTGCGACGACTGCCCGAACAGCATGGAGTAATAGATGGTATTGCTCATCACTTTTCTCACGTAATCGCGCGTCTCGTCGAAGGGGATGGTCTCGATGTAGACCGCACCCTCCAGCGGTTTCTTGTCCCGCCACTGCTTCGCCCGGTTCGGCCCCGCGTTGTAGGCGGCGGAAGCCAGCACGGGGTTCTCATCGAACTGTTTGAACACGGTCTTCATGTAATAGGTGCCGAGTTTGAGGTTCACATCCAACTGGTGGATTAGACCCTTGCGGTAACTCTTCATACCCATCTGCCTTGCCACCCAGCGCGCCGTGTCGGGCATGATCTGCATCAGCCCCGCTGCCCCCGCGCCGGATTTCGCACTGGTGGTGAAGCGGCTCTCCTGCCGCATCAGGCCGTACACCCAGGCTTCTTCGAGACCGTGCTTGTCCAGATTCTCGCGCAGTGCCGCGCGATAGGGCGCTGGATAACGCAGGTTGAAATCGTGCACACTCACCGTGCGGTCCGCCGCGTTGATGGAGCGATCATACATCTCGTTGCGCTGCGCCACTTCGGCGGCGGCCAGCAACTGGCGGTCATTGAACTTGCGCGTTGCCCAGGCCCATTCCTTGGCCGCTTCGGTGCGCATATCCATGCGGTACAGCAGCAGCGTGCGCTGGATCGCGGGCATCTGCTGGACGACCTCTACCTCGGCCTCACTCGCGCGATACCCCGTCGAGAAGATGTTCGGGCCCGCCTCTTTGCCCAGCTCCTCGGCAGCGAGTTGTCCGTAGTAATTGTATTCCCGACTCAGCTCGGCGAACACCTCTTCCGCTTCGGTCGGCCGTGCCAGTCGCACGAGTGCGCGGCCCTTCCAGTAGCGCCAGGCACCTTCGCTCTGCTGTTGCGGCGGCATGGCATTGATACTGGCCCAGACCTCGTGCCAGTTCTGCATGCGCAGTGCGGCGCGCGCGCGCCAGGCCAGTTGTTTCGGATTCAGTGCGGCATCGCCCGCCACCGCATACCAGAGCAGGGCGCGCTCGTCGTGCGACTGCGCACCGGCAAAGCCGATCCAGCCGAAGAAATAGCGCTGCTCCTCTTCGGTGAAATAGTTGGCGATCTTCTCCCAGCGCGCGAAAGCGATCTCGCGTGATTGTCTGGCCAGACGCAACAGGGCGAACAGCGCGGTCAGGCGGCGGCCGGTGCCGACGTTCTCGAACTTGGTCTTTTCCAGATAGCGGCGCGGGTTGCTCGATGCCACGCTCAACTCGGCGGCCGGGAACTGCTCAGACTTGGGCAATTGCTTGATGAGCTGCTTGGCGAAGGAGACATTGCCGCTTTCCAGCGCCAGACGCATGCGTTTCCACACGTCGGTGTCGGTGATGATGCCTTGCTCCCGGCCGCGCCGAAACAACGGCGTGCAGCTTTCCGGCATCTCGTCGTCGCGGAACCACAGCTTGCGCGCCTCGGCCAGCGCTGCCGCCTCGTCGCTCTGCTGGCGCAGCTGCAGGGCATAGCAGGCCAGTTCGTCATCGATGTTCACCACATTGGGATATTCCTCGGCGAACGTCTCCCAGCTCTCCTGTCTGGCCAGGAACTTGAGCCAGTCGCTGCGGAACTGGTCGACTACCGGACTCTCGTCGCCGCGTGCCAGGAACGCCTTGATCGGCGCCGTGGCCCGCGTGCTCAGGCGCGCACGCAACTGGTAGCTGGTGGCATAGATCTCCAGCGGCGTGTTCTGCAGATTCTCCGCCGCCTTGTCCAGACGAGCGAGGTTGCCGACGCGCAAAGCATCGCGGGCGGCACGGAAATCGCTCTCTGGTTCGGCCAGCGCGCACAGGGGCAAGGCCAGCAACAGCGGCAACAGGAATCTCATGGGAATGGTCTTGGAAACACTGTTTGAAGAATAACACAGAGCGTCTTGCGGCACTTCGGGCTGACGCCCCGAACGGGGTGCAGCATAAGGCTTGCAACAAGGACGGCCGCGCCAGCGCGGTCGTCTCTGTTTCAGCCTTTTCAGCTTTGATATGCGTACATCTTGTTCAGGAAAGCATCGACATCCGCATTCGCCAGACTTTCGGGCATCGCTGCCCGCTCGGTCGTTTGGGTATGCTCGCCAACCAGCGCCAGTTGCGGATTCCAACCCGCGCACATCACTTCGTCGCCGTACTGTTCGACCGCGACTGCCTCGCGCTCGATCTCGTATCCGCTCATGTTCATCACGATGGTCATGGCACACCTCCTTGTCGGGGAACGAATCGCGCCCCTGTACATAGAGTATCGGCTCAGGCGCGGGAAAGTTTAGCGCGCACCAGCTCGATGTGGCTGCGCAGTTCGTACAGATGGCTGGAGAAGGCCACCGGCAGGCGCAGGTGATTGACCTTGTTCTCGATGGTGTCGAGTCGCTTGCGAAAGCTCGCCAGATCGACCGGCTCTGCGGCATTGCGCAACTGCAGTTCGAGGAAGCGCAGTTCGCCGTACAGCTTGTGGATGCGCGATTTGATCAGCCAGTTGTAGACGGCGGGCGCGACACGGCTGAGCGGGATGGCCAGCGCCAGCAGCGGCAGCAGGATGATGAGGACGCGGTTGACGAAGGTGGCTGCCCAGAACGGCAGGTAGCGGTCGAGGAAGGGCGGGCCGGATTCGTAGAAGTGCGCGGCCTGGTTGCTCATCTCGAAATCGGTGTCCTTGTCGGAGGGGAATTCGCGTTCCTGCTGCAGCATGCCGGCGCCGCCGTGGACGCGGGTGAGCACCTTGAGCACCAGATAGACCAGTGCCGGATGCATGGATTCGCGCGCCACCAGCGTGACCGTGGGCGCCAGCAGATGCACCTCGTGCGGGGGTACGTTGGACTCCAGGCTCAGCGCGCCTTCCGGCAGCACCAGATGACGCAGGAAATTGAACTGCCGCGAGTAGGCCTCGGCCTCGTCCAGATCGACCAGCGTCACCCCGGGCAGGGTCGCGACCTCCTGGATCAGCGGCGAAGTGGGCACACCGGAAAGGACGATCACATCGGCCACATTGTGGCGCAAGGCCTCTCTGGCATCGTCTTCGCCGATCTCGTAGAAGGTGCTGTTCTGCGCGTTCACACCGGCCGCATCGAGGATCATCTGCGTCAGGATGCCGGTGCCGCTACCCGTCCTGCCGACCGCGATGCGCTTTCCCTTCAGGGCGGACAGGTGTTCTATGCGGCGCTGGCCCTTGCTGAATATCCACAGCGGCTCGTAGTAGAGGCTGCCGAGCGAGACCAGACCGATCGTCGCTTCCGCCCCCGCCACCCCTCCGGGCACGAATGCCATATCCACGTTGCTGTCTTCCCTGCGCAGCTCTTCCAGGCTGGGCAGTGGGCCTTCGGATTCGCGGATCTCCAGCGCCACGCCGTCTTGCTTGAGCAGCACTTCGTACAGGCGCGCGTAAGCCTGATAGTTGCCGTCTTCCTTGCTGATTGAGATAACAATTCTTTTTGGCGGGGCTGGATCGATGAGCCAGTAGCCGACGATGGCGATGAGGACCAGCGCGAGCAGATACGGCAGCGATGCCTTGAACGCCTCATGCGGCAGGGACACCTGCAGATCTTCATGCACCTGTTCGCTGTCTGGCCTAGCGTTCATCGTCATCGGAATGTGTGAGTGGTGCGCCCGGCGGGAGTCGAACCCACGACCCTTGGCTTCGGAAACCAATACTCTATCCAGCTGAGCTACGGGCGCTTTGAACGGCGCGCAGTATAGCGGTTTTTGTGCTGCCCCGCCCGCGCCGGACGGGACAAAAAAATGCTATCGTGCGCACCATGAATTTCTCGAATCCCGCCCCTGAAGACATCTGCAAACTGCTGCGCGAGGTGAAGACCGTCGCCGTGGTGGGCTTGTCGCCCAACGCCGGCCGGCCCAGCTTCAATGTCGCCAAGGCTTTGCAGGGCTTCGGCTACCGCATCTTTCCGGTGCGCCCGCTGGTGAGCGAAGTGCTGGGCGAAAAAGCCTACCCCGATCTGGAGAGCCTGCCCGAGGTACCCGATATCGTGGACGTGTTCCGCGCGCCGGAGCATGTGCCCGCCATCGTGGAAAGCTGCATCAGGCTTGGCGTGAAGAACATCTGGCTGCAGGACGGCGTGGTGCACGAGGAAGCCGCGCTGCGCGCACAGCAGGCCGGCATCACGGTGGTGATGGACCGGTGCATGTACCGCGACCACGTCCAGTTATGCGGCGATCTGTGAGCAAGCAACGTTGCGCATGGTGCGGCGACTCCGCGCTGTACCAGACCTACCACGATACGGAATGGGGCGTACCGTTGCACGACGACCGGGAACTGTTCGAGTTCCTGATTCTGGAAGGCGCGCAGGCCGGTCTGAGCTGGATCACCATCCTGAAGAAACGCGAGAACTACCGCGCCGCTTTTGACGGTTTCGATGCCGCTCGCATTGTGCGCTATGGCGCGGGTAAAATAGACGCGCTGTTGCAGGACCCGGGAATCGTACGCAACCGGCTGAAAGTGGCTGCTGCCGTGACCAATGCGCAGAAGTTCCTTGAGGTGCAGGCCGAGTTCGGCAGTTTTGACCGGTTCATCTGGCAATTCGTCGACGGCAAGCCGAAGCAGAACAAATGGCGCAGCCTGGCCGACATCCCGGCCAGCACAGTGGAATCGGATGCGATGAGCAAGGAATTGAAGCGGCGCGGGTTCAAATTCGTCGGCAGCACGATCTGCTACGCGCACATGCAGGCGACCGGCATGGTGAACGACCACACGACTGACTGTTACAGACACAAAGAACTATCCAAATGACCCTCAAATTCACCAAGATGCACGGCGCCGGCAACGATTTCGTTGTGCTGGACGGCGTGCGCCAGTCGATCGCGCTGTCGCCGGAACAGATCCGCTTCATCGCCGACCGCAATTTCGGCATCGGTTGCGACCAGATCCTGCTGGTGGAAAAGACGCCGCGAGAGGATGCCGATTTCCGCTACCGCATCTTCAATGCCGACGGCAGCGAGGTGGAGCAATGCGGCAACGGCGCGCGCTGTTTCGTGCGCTTCGTACATGAGAAGAAACTCACTTCCAAGCGCGAGATCGTGGTCGAGACCAAGAGCGGACTGATCTCGCCCAGTCTGGCCGACGACGGGCGCGTCACCGTGAACATGGGCGCGCCGATCTTCGAGCCCGCGCGCATCCCTTTTCTCAGCGACAGCAACGAGGTGATCCAGCCGCTGCAGGTCGGCCGCAAGACCGTGCAGATCACCGCCGTCTCCATGGGCAATCCGCACGCGGTGCAGGTGGTGAAGGACGTCAAGACCGCTGAAGTGGAGAAACAGGGCCCGCTGATCGAGAACCACCCGAGTTTTCCCAAGCGCGTGAATGCGGGTTTCATGCAGATCGTGGACCGCTCGCATATCAAGCTGCGCGTGTATGAGCGCGGCGCGGGCGAGACTTTGTCCTGCGGTACCGGCGCCTGTGCTGCCGTAGTCGCCGGCATCAAACGCAAACTGCTGGACAGCACAGTGCATGTCGCCACGCGCGGCGGTGTGCTCAGCATCACCTGGGCGGGCGAACATTCTCCCGTGCTGATGACCGGCCCAGCCATCACGGTGTATGAAGGCGAGATCAACCTGTAAGAGGACAATGATGAGATCGGAAGATGTAGCGCAATACCTGCAAGACAACCCGCTGTTCTTTGAGGAACACGCCGAGATGCTGTCGCAGATCAACCTGCCGCACCCGCACGGCGGCCGCACCATCTCGCTGTCCGAACGCCAGCTGCTCACGCTGCGCGAGCGCGTGAAGGAGCTGGAGAAGAAACTGCACGAACTGCTGGAGTTCGCCAAGGAGAACGATGCGCTGCAACTCAAGGTGCACCAGTTCAACTGCGCGCTGTTCGGCCCGCACGACCGTTCCACCCTGCAAAGCCTGATCGTGCATAACCTGCGCGATATCTTCGCCGTGCCGCACGTGGCGCTGCACCTGTGGAAGGACGAGCCGCCCAGTTCGGAAGTGCTGGCCTTCGCCGATCTGCATCAGCAGCCGGTCTGCGCGCATCATGCCATACACGACACCTTGCCCTGGTTCGGCGAATCCGCCGAGCATCTGCGTTCGTTCGCTTACCTGCCGCTGCGCGCGCACGGCCAGACCATCGGCCTGCTCATCCTCGCCAGCGAGGACAAGGAGCGCTTCTACCCCGAGATGGGCACGCTGTTCCTGCAACGCATCGCCGAGACACTGGGCAGCGCGTTCAACCTGCATGTGTGATGCCCGCCGCTGAAAAAGTCCCTGCCACACTGCAAGGCTACCTTGCCTACCTGCATAACGAGCGCAATTATTCCCCGCTGACCGCCGAGAACTACGCGCGCGACATCCGTCGCCTGCTTGATCTGGCCGGAACCACCCCGCTGCCCGACCTCAAGAGCCACCATATCCGCCGCTACATCGCACAATTGCACAGCAGCGGCCTGGGCGGAAGATCGCTGGCGCGCGTGCTGTCGGCGTGGCGCGGCTTCTACAGTTACCTGATGCGCGACCACGGCTGCAAAAGCAATCCCTGCGTCGGTCTGCGCGCGCCCAAGGCGCCCAAGACCCTGCCGCACGCGCTTTCGCCCGACGAGGCGGTGAAACTGGTGGAGATGCCGGTGGAGACGCCGCTGGATGCGCGCGACAAGGCGATGTTCGAGCTGCTCTATTCCTCCGGCCTGCGTCTGGCCGAACTGGTGAGCCTGGACCCCATCGACATGGATTACAGCGACGCCTCGGTACGTGTCACCGGCAAGGGCAACAAGACGCGCATCGTGCCGCTGGGCAGCCATGCCATCGATGCGCTGCAGGCATGGATGAAAGTGCGCGAGCAGATCGCCAAGCCGGACGAGGCTGCGCTGTTCGTCGGCAAGAGTGGTGCGCGCATCAGCCCGCGCACGGTGCAACTGCAATTGCGCCAGCGCGGCATCACGCAGGGTATCGCCAGCGGTGTGCACCCGCACCTGCTGCGCCACTCCTTCGCCACCCATGTGCTGCAATCGTCCGGCGACCTGCGTGCCGTACAGGAGATGCTGGGTCATGCCAGCATTTCCACCACACAGGTCTATACTCACCTCGATTTCCAGTACCTCTCCAAAATCTACGACGGTGCGCATCCGCGTGCCAAAAAGAAGACATGAGCAAAGAAAAACCCAGATCACCCTCGACACCGCACCGCCAATCACAGGGCGGCAAGGATTTCCGCAAACGTGTGCAGCGCAGCAAGGAGGCCGGCGCTCCAGCACCGCAGCCCGCTTCAAAGCCGCGCGCGGGAAATCCCTCTGCCAAGCCTGCCATCATCCTCAAAGCCGAGCGCGAGAAGTCCTTGCAACGCCGCCATCCGTGGATATTCTCCGGCGCAGTCGATTGCATCGACGGCAAGCCCGCCAGCGGCGACACCGTAGCAGTACATGATGTTGCGGGTAACTTTATCGCCTGGGCAGCCTACAGCGCCGATTCGCAGATCACTGTTCGGGTGTGGTCGTGGCACGAGAAGGATGTCATCGACAAGGCATTCTTCCGCCAGCGCATCGCCGATGCATTGGCTGCACGCACAGCACTGAGCCTAGATCGCGACAGCAACGGCATGCGCATCGTCCACGGCGAATCGGACGGCCTGCCCGGGCTCATCGTGGACAAGTACGGCGATGTACTGGTGATGCAACTGGGCAGCGCAGGGCCGGAGCACTGGCGCGAGACTATCGCCGATATCCTGCAGGAATTGTGTACGCCCGCGTGCATCTACGAGCGTTCCGATTCCGACGGGCGCGAACGGGAAGGTTTGCCGAAAAGGAATGGCATCGTGCGCGGCACCCTGCCGGAGAATGTGGAAGTGCTGGAAAACGGCCTGCGCTTTGCCGTGGATGTGGCGGCAGGCCAGAAGACCGGCTACTACCTAGACCAGCGCGACAACCGCGCCTTCACCGGCACGCTGGCCGCCGACCGCGATGTGCTCAACTGCTTTTGCTACACCGGCGGCTTTTCGCTCTATGCGTTGCGCGGCGGGGCGAAGTCAGTGCTGTCCATCGACTCCTCGCTGGAGGCATTGGAACTCGCACAACGCAATGTGGAATTGAACCGTCTCGACGCGTCGAAAGCAGAATGGCAATGCGCTGATGTGTTCGAAGCCCTGCGCAAACTGCGCGACCAGAACCGCAAGTTCGACCTCATCGTACTCGATCCGCCCAAGTTCGCACCCACCGCCGCCTTCGCCGAAAAGGCTTCGCGCGCGTACAAGGACATCAACCTGCTGGGGTTCAAGCTGCTACGTCCGGGCGGTTTGCTTTTCACCTACTCCTGCTCCGGCGGCATCAGCGACGACCTGTTCCAGAAGATCATCGCGGGTGCAGCGCTGGATGCGGGCGTGGATGCGCAGATCGTGAGAAAACTGCACGCGGCACCGGATCATCCGGTGCTGCTGAGTTTCCCCGAGGGGGCTTACTTGAAGGGGTTGGTGTTGCGGGTGGCGGGCTGAACGCCCGCACCGTGATCATTGCTGCTTGGTGACTTCCAGCCCGGCCTGTTCCCAAGCCTGGATGCCGCCCTGCACGTTGCTGACCTGAGTGAAACCGGCTTCCTGCAACAGCGCAACCGCCTTGGCCGAGCGACGGCCGGAGCGGCAGATCACCGCGACAGGTTTGTCTTTGTAGGCTTCGAGCTCTTTCAAACGCAGGCCCACCTCACCCAAAGGGATCAGTTTCGCACTCGGCGCATGGATGGCCGCATATTCGACCGGCTCGCGCACATCCAGCAGCAGCGCGCCCGGTTGCGCGACCATGCTATGCGCCTGCTTCACATCCACGCCCTGGCTGGCCGACAATTGCTGTGACAGCAGCGCAAAGCCCAGCACTGCAGCCACTCCGATGATTATCTTCGTTCTCATAACAGCCTCAAACCAGACGGTAAGCCGGGAAACCGCTCTGCGCCCAGCCCATCATGCCGCCGCGCAGGTTGAACACGTTGGTGAATCCCTGCTGCTGCAGGAACATGCATGCCTGCGCCGAACGCGCTCCGCTGCGGCACACCATGATCAGCTTCTCGGCCTTGTCCAGTTCATGCACCTTGGCGGGCAGGATATGCAGCGGCAGCGCTTCGGCCTTGGGCACGGTACCGTGCATGATCTCTTCCATCTGGCGCACGTCGATCACGCGCAGCTTGTGGCCGTCGTCTTCCACCCATTGCGCGAGCTGGTTCGCGTCGATCTCTTTAACGTTCATTCCAAACATAGCGGTGCCTCCTTGTTCAGCAAGGTTTGCATATTAGCATATTCTAATATTATGGCAACGTTACCCAGAGTAGGGTTTTGGAATCACACAGGATAAGCCTGTTGAAGGATGGGTGAACGGTTCGCGTGGGCGCAGGACGAACAGATAACTGTTCAGCTACGCCAACCCCACCAGCAACAGCGCGATCAGGGCGGGCACCGCCTGCACCCACAAGATCTTCGCGTTCGCAGTCATCGCGCCGTACAGGCCCGCCACCAGCACGCAGCCAAGGAAGAATTGCTGCACGTCATCGTTGCCCGAACCCAGGCCCCAGATGAGTCCCGCGGCAAGGAAGCCGTTGTACAGGCCCTGGTTCGCGGCGAGCACCCGGGTCGCGGCGGCGAAGTCTTTGCTGAAGCCGAAGGCGCGGCGTCCGGTGACGCTTTCCCACAGGAACATCTCGAGGACGAGGATGTAGATGTGGATGATGGCGACGATGCCGATCGCCAGATTGGCGGCCGTCTTCATCAGTGCTTGCTCACGAACGGTTTGAAACCCAGGCGGTCCTCCAGTCTGATCGCTGCGTTGCGCGCTTCGCTCTCGCTGGCGTAGGGGCCGAGATGGACGCGCGTCAGGCCTTGTTTCTCAAACAGCATGAGCGGCTTGCTGCCTTCACCCATTTCGCTGCGCATCCTGACCAGGAAACTTTCGGCACCTTGCGGCGACTTGAATGCGCCGAGTTGCAGGTAGACCTTGCCCGTCGATGGTCCGGCTTTTTCGACCGGCAGTGTGGGCGCGGGAGGCAACGGTTCGACCTTGATGGGCGGCGTCTCGACCGGCGCGGTGCCGGAGACAGCGATGCTCTCGACTTCGACTTCGGCACTGCCGCTGTTGATGTAGCCGAGTTTGGCGGCGGCGACATAGGACAGGTCCATGATGCGCTGGTGCAGGAAAGGGCCGCGGTCATTGACGCGGACGACGACCGATTTCCCGGTGGCGACATTGGTCACGCGCGCATAGCTGGGGATGGGCAGGGTCGGGTGCGCGGCAGTCATGCCGTACATGTCATACACCTCGCCAATGGAGGTACGCTGGCCGTGGAATTTCTTGCCATACCAGGAAGCGACGCCACGCTCCTTGTAGGTGCCAGTGGTCTGCAGCGGGGTGTAGGTCTTGCCCAGCGCTGAATAGGGACGGTTGGCATAACGGTGCAGCGGCTCGGCCTTGGGCACGGCATCGGGGATGGAATCGAGGTCCACCGAGCTTTCGCTGCCTGGCCCATCACCGGGCAGATAGCCGCCGCCCTGGGTGGCGACTGCCGATGCCGGAGCCGATGCGGTGCGCACAGACTTGCCGTTGGGACCCGCGACCGCATCGACGATGGGCGCGGCGCTCTGCTGCTTCTCGTCGGTTTTTTGCGTGGTGGCACAACCGGCCATCACCAGTGCAGCGGCAGACAGCAACAACGATAGTCTTTTCATTTTTCGACTCCCCTTAAGTTTTAACCAGTTGTTTGTGCGTATCGATACTCATCAGCATACCAAAGCCGAGCATCAGTGTGAGCAGGGATGTGCCGCCGTAACTGACCAGCGGCAGCGGCACGCCCACCACCGGCAGGATGCCGCTGACCATGCCCATGTTGACAAAGGCGTAGGTGAAGAAAGTGAGCGTGATGCTGCCCGCCATCAGACGCGTGAAATAAGTGGAGGCGTTGGCGGTGATGATGAAACCGCGCCCGATGACGAAGACGTAAAGGCCCAGCAGCAGCAAATTCCCGAGCAGGCCGAACTCTTCCGACCAGACTGCGAAGATGAAGTCGGTGGTGCGCTCGGGCAGAAAGTCCAAGTGGGTCTGGGTGCCGTTCATGTAGCCCTTGCCGAGGATGCCGCCTGAACCGACGGCGATCATGCCCTGGATGGTATGGTAGCCCTTGCCCAGTGCGTCCTGTGAGGGGTCGAGCAACATCAGGATGCGGTGGCGCTGGTAGTCGTGCAGCGCCGACCACAGGAACGGTGCGCTGGCCATCGCCGCCAGCGCACCGCCGATCATGATGCGCCAGGAGAGCCCGGCGAGGAACAGCACGTAGAAACCGCTCGCAGCGATAAGGATGGAGGTGCCGAGGTCGGGCTGGCGCAGGATCAACGCCACCGGCAGGACCAGCAAGATGAGTGCGACGAAGTAGTTGCGAAGTTTCAGGGTCGCCTCGTGCTTCTCGAAATACCAGGCCATCATCAGCGGCACCGCGATCTTCATCAACTCGGACGGCTGGATGGTGGCCACGCCGATATGCAGCCAGCGCCGCGCACCGTGACTGATCTCGCCGAACAGCGCGACGCCGACCAGCATCAGCATACCGAACACGTACACCGGCACGGCGATACGCATCAGCCAGTGCAGCGGCATGTTGGCGACGATCCACATGGCGGTGAACGCGACAGCGATGTTGCCAAGCTGACCAAGCACACGCATCCAGTTGCCGTCACTGGCGCTGTAGAGCAGCACCAGGCTGATGAACAGGAACCCCCCCAACCCCGCCAGCAGTACGGGGTCGAGATGCAGCATGAAACGGATCTTGATCTTTCTAAGGTTCATGTTCAGTCGCTTTCCGATCCGGCTTTCTCACTCACCGCCTGCAGGGGCTTGGGTATCTTGCCGAGCAGATAATAATCCAGAACCTTGCGCGCGATCGGCGCGGCGGTGGAACCACCGTGCCCGCCGTTCTCGGCCAGTACCGCCAGCGCGATGCGCGGCTTGTCGGCCGGCGCGAAGGCGATGAACCAGGCGTGGTCGCGGTTGTATTCGGAGATCTTTTTGGCATCGTATTTCTCGCCCTGCTTCATGGCGATGACCTGCGCGGTACCGGTCTTGCCCGCCATGCGGTATTCGACGCCGTAACCCGCGCCCACCGCAGTACCGCCGGGTTTGGTGACGGCCTCCATCGCGCTCTTAACCAGCTTCAGATGATCGGGAGGTATCTGCAGATCGTACATCTGCTTGTGTTCTGTCAATACCGGTTCTCCGCGCGCCGGCCGGATCTCTTTCACCAGATGCGGTTGGAACGCGATGCCATCGTTGGCCAGGGTCGCGGTCGCCACCGCAAGCTGCAGCGGCGTGACCAGGTTGTAGCCCTGGCCGATGCCAGCCGAGACGGTGTCGCCGGGATACCAGATCTGGTTGTAGCGCTTCGTCTTCCACTCCGTGGACGGCAGCAGACCCGAGGTCTCGCCATCCATATCCAGGCCGGTCTTCTTGCCGAAACCGAAGCGCGAAAGATAGCCGTGCATGTTGTCGATGCCCATCTCGGTCGCCAGACCGTAGTAATAGGTATCACACGAGACGACGATGGATTTGTACAGATCGACGGCGCCATGACCGCCGCTTTTCCAGTCGCGATACTGGTGGCGGCTGCCGGGCAGCATGAAATAGCCGGGATCGCTGATGGTGCGCGTCGGCGCGCGCGTGCCGTAATGCAATCCGGCCAGCGCCATGAACGGCTTGATGGTCGAGCCGGGCGGATATTGCCCGCGCAGGGCGCGGTTGTTCAGCGGCGTGTCGAGCGAACCGTTCAGTTCTTCCCAGGTCTCGGTGTCGATGCCGTCAATGAACAGCGCCGGGTCGTAGCCGGGTTTGCTGACGAAGGCGAGCACTTCGCCGTTGGTGGGGTCGATGGCGACCAGTGCGCCGCGATAGTCACCGAACGCCTGCTCGGCCACTTCCTGCAACTTCGCATCCAGTGTCAGCATCAGGTTGCTACCGGATTGCGGCGTGGTACGCGACAGCACGCGCACAGCGCGTCCGCCCGCATCCACTTCGACCTGCTCGAAACCGGTGGTGCCGTGCAGCGCCTTTTCATAGCTCTGCTCCACACCGGTCTTGCCGATGTAGTCCGAACCCATGTAATTGGAGGCGATTTCATCCTCTTCCAGCTGCTCGATATCTTTCTGGTTGATGCGGCCGACATAGCCAATCAGGTGCGCGGTCACGTCGGAGAAAGGATACTCACGGAACAGGCGCGCCTTGACTTCGACGCTGGGGAAACGGAAACGCTGTGCGGAGACGCGCGCCACTTCCTCGTCGGTCAGCTGGCTGCGGATGGGCATGGTCTCCAGCGCCTGCCGCTCGGTTAGCAGTTTCTTGAAGCGCTTGATGTCCTTGGGCGTGATCGTCACCAGCCGCGACAGCTCGGCGATCAGCGCGTCCATGTCGGTCACCTTGGCAGGCGCGATCTCCAGGGTGTAACCGGAATAGTTCTGCGCCATCACCACGCCGTTGCGGTCCAGCAACAGGCCGCGGTTCGGCACGATGGGGACGACATAGATGCGGTTACTGTCCGACAGGGTGTGGAAATATTCGTGACGGATGACTTGGAGATAGAAGAAGCGCGCCAGCAGGATGAACAGCATCACCGCGACAAAGCCCAGGCTCAACACCAGACGCAAACGGAAATAATAGATTTCGCGCTGATGGTTCTTCAGCTCGATGAAGCGGTTCATAGTTCGTTCGGATCACGGCGCGGTCGGCGCAGTGCCTGCAACAGCAGGGTCATCGGCGTCCACAGCAGAGCCGAGGTGACCGCACCGAGGAAATATTCCCACGCCACAAAACCGCGCACCTGCCAATGCACGGCGGCATAGGCACCGTAACTCAGCAGCAGCAACGGGAAGACATGCAAGGATTGCTGGCGCAGGTCGAACATCTGCACGCGCCGGTGCAGCACGATGCCGCCGAAAGCCAGTACGGTATAGGCAAGCGCATGCTGCCCGAACAGGCTGGCATCGGCCACGTCGGCAAAGATGCCGACCAGCCAGGCGATGCCGATACCGATGCGGTGAGGTTTGTGCGTGCACCAGTACAGCAGCACCAGCGCCACGAAATCGGGACGCAGCGCCAATGCCCAGCCGTGCCAGGGCAGCCAGTTGAGCATCACCGCCACGAACAGGCTGAACACGATGAATCCCGTGTTGGCGGGCAGCAGGAACTCCTGGTCTTTGGCGTACCCGTTACTCACGGCTTCCTCCGTTTGAATCTCTTCTTCGCGCGTTCCTGTTCGGCTGTCGGCTCGACTGCCGCTTCCGGACGTTCGGGCAATTCCGGCAGGCCCGACACGATCATCAGGGCGCGATGCCTGTCCACGCCGGCCAGCGGTTCGCAGGTGATACGCGCGAACGGGTAGGCCGGATCGCGCTCCACCCTGGTGACCTTGGCCACCGGCAGATTGGGCGGATAGGTGCCGTCGATGCCTGAAGTGACCAGCACATCGCCCTCAACGATATCTGCGCTCACCGGCATATAGCGCAATGCCATCTCGTTGATGTCGCCGGAACCGAACACCACCGCGCGCAAGCCGCTGCGCTGGTTCTGTATCGGTACGGAATGATCCTTGTCGGTGACCAGTGTGACTTCGGACAACCACGGGTAGGTGCGGGTAACCTGCCCGACCACGCCAAAATCGTCCACCACCACCTGGCCGGGCATGACATTGGCCTGCGAACCCTTGTTCACCAGCAGTTTGCGTTTGAAGATGTCGCGCTCGACGTAGACGATCTCGGCCATCTGCATCGGGTAGTCAACACGTCCCTTGAGGTCCATCAGCACGCGCAGTTGCGCGTTCTCGGCCAAGATGGCCTGCAGCTGGGAGAGTTGCGCCGCGTCTGCATCATGCTGCTGGCGCAGCTGGGCGTTCTCGGTGAGCAGCGTTTCCTGCGTTTCGAAATAGACAGCGACACTGCCCAGGGCTTCGCCCGGCAGGGCGGTCAGCCGCTGGAACGGATAGATCATCACGGCGAGGACTTTGCGCGCGGATTCCAAATACTGGAAGCGCGAATCCACGAACAGCAGCAGCAGCGAGAGGACACTGAAGAAGACCAGACGAGCGACCGGACTCGGGCCGCGATTGAAGAACCGGAGGGTACGGGTATCGTCCAAGGTACAGCCGTACGATCAGTCGCTGGTGAAGATGTTGTTGAATTTATCCATGCGTTCGAGCGCCTTGCCGGAGCCACGCACCACACAGGTCAGCGGATCGTCGGCGATCACCACCGGCAGGCCGGTCTCTTCCATCAGCAGGCGGTCGAGGTCGCGCAGCAACGCGCCGCCGCCGGTCAGCACCATGCCCTTGCTGGCGATGTCGGCACCCAGTTCGGGCGGGGTCTGTTCCAGCGCGGTCTTCACGGCGCTGACGATGTTGTTGAGCGGATCGGACAAGGCTTCGAGGATCTCGTTGCTGGAGATGGTGAAGCTGCGCGGCACGCCTTCGGCCAGGTTGCGGCCGTTGACTTCCATCTCGCGCACTTCGCTGCCGGGGAAGGCGGAGCCGATCTCTTTCTTGATCAGCTCGGCGGTAGTCTCGCCGATCAGCATGCCGTAGTTGCGGCGGATGTAGTTGATGATGGCTTCGTCGAACTTGTCGCCGCCAACGCGCACGGAACCGGAGTACACCGCGCCGCCCAGCGAGATCACGCCCACTTCGGTGGTGCCGCCGCCGATGTCGACGACCATGGAGCCGGTCGCATCTTCAATCGGCAGATCGGCGCCGATCGCGGCAGCCATCGGCTCTTCGATGAGTTCCACGCGGCGCGCGCCGGCGCCGTAGGCGGATTCGCGAATGGCACGGCGTTCGACTTGTGTCGATCCGCAGGGCACGCAGATAACGATGCGCGGGCTGGGCGTGAAGATGCTGGATTTGTGCACGCGGCGGATGAACTGCTTGAGCATCTGCTCGGTGACGGTGAAGTCGGCGATCACGCCGTCCTTCATCGGGCGGATGGCGGTGATGTTGCCGGGCGTGCGGCCCAGCATCTGCTTGGCAGCGAGGCCGACCTGCTGAATGACTTTCTTGCCGTTGGGACCGCCTTCCTGACGGATGGCCACGACCGACGGCTCGTTCAGTACGATGCCCTGACCTCGCGCCCAGATGAGGGTATTGGCGGTGCCGAGGTCGATTGCGAGATCGTTGGAGAAATAGCTGTCGAAATAACTAAACATGTCGAGTCCTGAAAGGTAGAAGGGGTGCGCCTGTAAACCGGTTTATGATACCCTATCGCGCCCGATTTGATAAAGCTTTACACCCGTTTATGTCCCTAAGTCTAGCCGATGTCGAAAAAGTCGCCCGCCTTGCCCGGCTGGCGATGAACGACCAGGAACTCCAAGCCGCCCAGGCGCAACTGAACAACATCTTCGGCCTTATCGCCGAGATGCAGGCCGTTGATACCAAAGGCGTTGAACCCATGTCCCACAGCCAGGACCTGGCGCAGCGCCTGCGCGAAGACGTGGTCACCGAGCCCAACCAGCGCGAAGCCTTCCAGGCTGTCGCCCCGCAAGTGGAACAGGGCCTGTACCTGGTCCCGCAGGTCATCGAGTAAACGCCATGATCCATTCCAGCCTGACCCAACTGGGCGCCGCCCTGCGCGCCAAAAAGATCTCCAGCGTCGAACTGACGCAGAGCTACCTCGACCGCATCGCCCAGCTCAACCCCAAGCTCAACGCATTTATCACGCTGAATCCGGAGATGTCGCTGGCGCAGGCGCGCGAAGCTGACACCCGTTTCGCCTCCGGCAAAGTCGGGGCGCTGACCGGTATCCCCATCGCGCAGAAGGACATCTTCTGTGCCAAAGGCTGGCTGACAACGTGCGGCTCGAAGATGCTGCACAACTTCGTCTCACCTTACGACGCGCATGTCATCAGCCAATTCAACAACGCGGGCGCGATCAACCTCGGCAAGACCAACATGGACGAGTTCGCCATGGGTTCGTCTAACGAGACCTCGCATTACGGGGCAGTGAAGAACCCTTGGGACACCACGCGCGTGCCTGGCGGTTCGTCCGGCGGCACCGCAGCAGCCGTGGCTGCGCGCCTGTGCGCGGCGGCGACCGGCACCGACACCGGCGGCTCCATCCGCCAGCCCGCCGCGCTATGCGGCATCTCCGGCTTGAAGCCCACCTACGGCGTGTGTTCGCGCTACGGCATGATCGCCTTCGCCTCCAGCCTCGACCAGGCCGGGCCGATGGGCCGCAGTGCCGAAGACCTCGCGCTGATGCTGAACGTGATGGCCGGCTTCGACGAACGCGATTCCACCTCGCTGCAGCGCGACAAGGAAGATTACGCGCGCGACCTGAACAAGCCGCTGACCGGCCTGCGCATCGGTCTGCCGAAAGAGTTCTTCGCCGAAGGCATGGGCGCCGATGTTGCCAAGGCGGTAGAAGCGGCCCTTGCCGAATACAAGAAACTCGGTGCAGTCATCGTCGACATCAGCCTGCCGAATTCGAAACTGTCGGTACCGGTGTATTACGTGCTGGCCCCAGCGGAAGCGTCGAGCAACCTGTCGCGCTTCGACGGTGTGCGCTACGGCTACCGCGCACCCGAATACGGCGACCTCGCCGACATGTACGAAAAATCCCGCGCGCAGGGTTTCGGCGCGGAAGTAAAGCGCCGCATCATGATCGGCACGTATGTGCTGAGCCACGGCTATTACGACGCCTATTACCTGCAGGCGCAAAAGATCCGCCGCCTGATCGCGCAGGACTTCACCGAAGCCTACAAGCATTGCGACGTCATCATGGGTCCGACCTCGCCCTCGACCGCCTTCAAGCTGGGCGAAAAGGGCGACGATCCGGTGCAGATGTATCTGTCCGACATCTACACCATCGCGGTGAACCTGGCCGGCCTGCCCGGCATGTCCATCCCCTGCGGCTTCGGCGCGAACGACATGCCGGTCGGGTTGCAGATCATCGGCAACTATTTCGACGAAGCGCGCATGCTGAACGTAGCGCACCAATTCCAACTGGCAACCGACTGGCACAGCCGCACGCCCAACCTTTGAGGCCTTTATGAAGATCACCCGATTCACCGGCGTCCCCGCACTTAAACGACAGCTCGACCGTCACCCGGTCTACGGCGCGGTGCGCAACATCGACGACCTGCGCACTTTCATGGAACACCATGTCTATTCGGTATGGGATTTCATGTCGCTGCTCAAATACCTGCAGCGCGATCTCGCGCCGACCGCCGTGCCATGGATGCCCACCGGCGATGCGGCCGTCACTTCGGCACAACGCTTCATCAACGAGATCGTGGTGGGTGAAGAGACCGACGACGGCCTGCCGGACGCCAAGGGCAACCCGACCTTCATCAGCCATTTCGACCTGTACATCGGCGCGATGGAAGAAGTGGGCGCCGACACGGCCCCGGTGAAAGCCTTCCTCAAGTCGGTACAGCGCAACGGCATCGAGAAGGCGCTGAAGATCGCCAAGATCCCCGAACCGGCACGCCAGTTCATGCTGACTACGTTCGGCTTCATCGGTACGGAGAAGACACACATCGTGGCCGCCGCTTTCGCGCTCGGTCGCGAACAGGTCATCCCCGGCATGTTCCGCGCGCTGCTGGCCGACATGAATATCAGCAAGCGCAAAGCGCCGCTGTTCTACTACTACCTCGAGCGCCATATCCACCTCGATGATGAACTGCACGGTCCGCTCTCGCTCAAGCTGCTGAGCCACCTGTGCAAGGACAACGACACCAGAATGCGCGCAGCTTCTAAAGCAGGTTGCGAAGCCATCGAGGCGCGCATCGCGTTCTGGAGCGGCGTTTTGGACGCCCTGCCCTCCACAGCAAAAGCGCGAGGCAAGAAGTAATGTCCCGGAAGACCGGCTTCTTCCCGGAGATCCCGGTCTGTTCTTGAGGAGAGTGTGATGACTACCGAATTGTCGATGCACTACAGCAATGAGCAGATCGAGCAGATCCTTGAAGAGGCGATGATCTATATGTGCGCTTGTCCGGCTCAGGTCGCCGAGCAACTGCTGTACCTGCGCAAGCTTTTTGCATATCAGCAGGGTTGCATCAGCAAAGGCGAGCTGATGGCCGACGTTCATCGCCGCATCTCCGAATCCGCGCGCAAGGCACATGCCGAGCTGGAACAATGTCTAAGCGATGTGATGATAATGGAGGGGTGGGACATGCAAACGCTGACCATGCCAGCCGGATTGCGCGAGTTGCGCCAAAAAACAATCGATCAGGACCAGTAATCATGCAATGGGAAATCGTCATCGGGCTGGAAGTGCACACGCAGCTCTCGACCAACACCAAGATATTCTCCGGCGCCTCGACCGCGTTCGGCGCCGAACCGAACACGCAGGCCGATGCGGTGAGCATCGCCTTGCCCGGCGTGCTGCCGGTGCTGAACAAAGGCGCGGTGGAACGCGCGATCAAATTTGGCCTGGCCACCGGTTCGCATATCGCGCCGCGTTCGGTATTCGCCCGCAAAAATTATTTCTATCCCGACCTGCCAAAAGGCTACCAGATCAGCCAGTTCGACCTGCCCGTGGTGGGGAAAGGCGCGCTGACCATCCAAGTCGAGCCTTTGTCTGGAAACGCCAAACCGTATGAAAAGACCGTGCGCATCACGCGCGCCCATCTGGAGGAAGACGCCGGCAAATCGGTGCACGGCGATTCACAAGGCGTGACTGGTATCGACCTGAACCGCGCCGGCACTCCGCTGCTGGAGATCGTGTCCGAACCCGACATGAGTTCCGCATCCGAAGCCGTGGCCTATGCCAAGGCGCTGCACACGCTGGTGCGCTGGATCGGCATCTGCGACGGCAACATGCAGGAAGGCTCGTTCCGTTGCGACGTGAACGTGTCGGTGCGCAAGCCCGGCGCTCCGCTGGGCACGCGCCGCGAGATCAAGAATCTGAACTCGTTCAAATTCATGCAGCAGGCCATTGACTACGAAGTGCAATGGCAGATCGACACGATTGAAAATGGCGGCAAGGTGCAGCAGGCCACCATCCTGTTCAATCCGGATAACGGTGAGACGCGCGCCATGCGCAGCAAGGAAGACGCGCATGACTACCGTTACTTCCCCGATCCCGACTTGTTGCCGCTGGAGATATCGAATGAATGGATAGAGCAGGTGCGTGCCACCCTGCCCGAACTGCCGCAGGCCAAGCAGTCGCGTTACGTCAACGACCTTGGATTGTCAGCTTACGATGCCAGTCTGCTCACCGCCTCGCGCGAGATGGCGGACTTCTTCGAGGCAGCATTGAGTGCCGTGCCGTCCCAGGCCAAGATCTGTGCCAACTGGCTGATCGGCGAAGTCAGCGCGCAGCTGAACCGCGACGGCCTGGACATGGCGCAATGCCCCATCACTGCACAACAACTCGGCGGCATGCTGGCACGCATCGCCGACGGTACCATCTCCAACTCGGGTGCGAAGGAAGTGTTCCGCACCATGTGGGCTGAAGGCGGATCAGCAGATGCGATCATTGAAGCCAAGGGGTTGAAGCAGGTTTCGGATTCCGGAGCTATCGAAGCACTGGTGGACGAGATCATCGCCGCCAATGCTGACAAGGTCGCGGAATACCGCAGCGGTAAGGATAAATTGTTCGGCTTCTTCGTCGGACTCGCCATGAAGGCCAGCAAGGGCAAGGCGAATCCGGCGCAGTTGAACGATATCCTGAAGAAGAAGCTGGAAGGTTAATCCAGCTTCACAGTTCTGGACTTGTGCGGTGCCTTGCTGAACGCAAGGTCGTACAGCCAGTTCGGCAGGCGCTTCATCACCCACCCCACCACACCCATCTGCCAGGGCACCACGGCGAACGATGTGCCGCACGCGATGACGCGGGCCATGCGTTTTGCCGCGACATCGGCAGGCAGAATGAACGGCATCGGATAGGTATTGATGTCGGTCATCGGCGTCTTGATATAGCCGGGGCACAGCGTCACCACTTTCACGCCGCTACCGTACATCTCGACGCGCAGACTTTCCATGTACGAGATCGCGGCAGCCTTGGAAGCAGAATAGGCACCGGAACCCGGCAGGCCGCGAAATCCAGCCACGCTGGCGATACCGACCAGCGTCCCTTGCTTCGCATTCCGCATCGCGGCCAGAAAGGGCTGGAAGGTCTTCACCATACCGAGCACGTTGATGTCCATCACGTTCTGGAACACTTCCTCATCCTCGACATATTCGGTGAGCGTGCCGCGGCTCACGCCCGCATTGGCGATGACGATGTCGGGCACTCCGGCGCGCAGCATGAAATCGCCAGCCGCTTTCTGAATGGCAGGCGCATCGCGCACATCAAGTGCATAGCAAAAGACTTTTTCGGGAAATTCAGTCGCCAGAGTTTGCAGCAGTTCGCCGCGGCGGGCGAAGGCGGCGACGGTGTCGCCGCGCTCAAGATAATGGCGCGCGAGGGCAAGACCGATGCCGCTCGACGCGCCAGAAATGACGACCTTCATCAGCGCTTGCTGCGTTCCTTGCGCGCGATTCTGACTACTTCATCCAGCACGCGGATCGTTTCTTCGGGCTGCAGGCCGGTGATGATGTATTTGCCGTCGACCGCGATGGTCGGCGTGCCCATGACACGATAGCTGCTGACCAACTGGTTGCTTCTGTTCAGCTTGCTGCCGATGGAGAAGGAGTTGTAAGCGGCGCTGAACTTGGCCCGGTCCACGCCGTTCTTCGCGACGAAATCGGTGATCTTGGCCTCATCTCTCAGATCGACGCCCTTTCTGTGCATCGCGTCGAAGAACGCAGGATGCAGTCGCTTGATCTCGCCCATGGATTCCAGCGCGTAATAGGCACGCGCCATCGGTTCCAGCGAATCACGGAAGATGACCGGCACCATCTGCAGCTCTACATCCTTGGGCTTCTGCTTCTCCCACGCGGCCAACGGGCCATGCAGATGGTCGCAGTGAGAACATTCGTAGAAGAAGAACTCGACCACCTCAACCTTGTTGCCGCTGCTTACCGGTTGCGGCTGACTCAGCACCTTGTAGCCGTCCCCGGCTTGCGCATAGCTCGCGCACAACAATGCCAACACTGCAAAAAGTTTCCTGATCATTCCCATGCTCTTCTCCTCTTCGATTTACTGGGCATGCACCTGCGTTGCGATGATGCCGTTCTGTTTCAATGCGATGATAGTTTTGCCTGCTTCGCTGCCGTTATAAGGACCGAGGCGCACACGATGCCACACACCCTTGTCCGGGATGGTCGCCGTCTGGATGCCCGCCTCGAAGCCTGAGAACGCCAACTTGGCTTTTAGTTTCTCGGCATCACCCACATTTTGAAAAGAACCGGCCTGCACGAAGTACATATCCTGCGCAACATTCGCCTGCTGGACAGGTTTCGGTTTCGGCGGGGCTTTGCGCACCGTGCTGTCCGATTTGTCGGTCAGCACCTTATAGAACTCGAACTGCTGTTTGGTCTCGGCCACGCCCGATGCCGGAGCGGTCGCCACGACTGGCGCACTGGCAGGCAGTGCTGCAACGGGCGGAGCCGTTCTGGCTTTTTCCTTGCTGGTGAATTCTGACGGGTTCTTGTTGACCACGTACCATGCGACACCGCCGGCGATCGTTATGCCAAGCACCATGCCGATCACTACGCCCGCCACTACTTTGGATTTTTCGCCGCTCATTTCGCCACCCTTCGCTTCACATTTTTTCCGGCGCGCTCACACCGAGCAGCGCCAGTCCGTTCTTGATCACCTGCGCCACGGCGGCGATTAGCGCCAGCCGTGCCAGCTTGAGCTTCTCGTCCTCGACCAGGAAGCGCGAGGCATTATAGTAGCTGTGAAAATCGGCTGCCAATTCTTTGAGGTAGAAAGCAACCAGATGCGGGGCAAGGTCTTCCGCCGCGGTCTCGATCACTTGCGGATAGTCGATCATGCGTTGCAACAACGCGGTCTCATACTCGCTATCCAGCACGCCGACCTCCGCATTCAGCAGCGCTGAACGCTCACCACCCCATTGTCCCAGCACCGTGCTGATGCGCGCATGGGCATACTGGATGTAGTACACGGGATTGTCGTTGCTCTGCGATTTCGCCAGGTCGATGTCGAACATTAGTTGCGAATCGGGATGGCGCGCGGCGAGAAAATAGCGTGTCGCGTCGCAGCCCACTTCGTCGATGAGATCGCGCAGCGTGACATAGCTGCCCGCGCGCTTGGAGATCTTCACCTCTTCACCGTTCTTCAGTACCGTCACCATCTGGTGCAGCACATAGTCCGGCCAACCCTTGGGGATACCCGCATCCAGCGCCTGCAAGCCTGCTCGCACCCTCGTAATCGTGGAGTGGTGATCGGAACCCTGCTCGTTGATGACGCGCACAAAACCGCGCTTCCATTTTTCCAGATGGTAGGCCACGTCCGGTACAAAGTAGGTATAGCCGCCCTCGCTCTTGCGCATCACGCGGTCCTTGTCGTCGCCAAAATCCGTGGTGCGCAGCCACAGCGCGTTGTCCTGCTCGTAGGTATGACCGCTGGCGATGAGCCGCTTCACCGTCTCGTCCACTTTGCCGTTGGTATACAGCGCCGACTCCAGCGAGAACACGTCAAATTCCACCTGGAAGGCGCGCAAGTCCAGATCCTGCTCGCGGCGCAGATAGGCCACGGCAAAATGGCGGATGGCTTCGGCATCGTCCGCATCGCCCTTGCCGACCGTATGCTGATCGTCGGCTTCGACGGGTTCTTTCGCCATGTAGGCCTTGGCGACATCGAGGATGTAATCGCCGCGATAGCCCGATTCCGGCCAGGAGGAATCGTCCGGCGTGACACCCTTGCAGCGCAACTGTACCGACAGCGTCAGGTTGTCGATCTGCGCACCCGCGTCGTTGTAATAGAACTCGCGCGTCACGTTCCAACCCGCCGCATGCAGCACGTTGCACAGGCAATCGCCCACCGCCGCGCCGCGCCCGTGGCCGACATGCAGCGGACCTGTCGGATTGGCGGAAACAAACTCCACGCCCACCTTGCGTCCTGCGCCGACATGCACATGGCCGTAACCCGCGCCCGCCTGCAGCACACCGTGCACCACATCCTGCTTGGCAGCGGTAGTGATGAATACGTTGATGAAACCCGCACCCGCGATCTCCACCTTCTCGATGACATCGGATTTCGGCAGCGCCGCGATCAGCGCATTGGCGATATCGCGCGGCGATTTGCGCAGCGGCTTGGCAAGCTGCATCGCCAGATTGCAGGCGTAATCACCATGCGAGGCTTGTTTGGGACGTTCGATGAGGACGGTTGCCCCTTCGTGTTCGGGAGCAACGGCGCGCAAAGCCTGCGCGAACAGATCGGTCAGATGGGATTTGAAATTCAGGACTGCGGACATTGCTTTACGCCTTCAAAAGAGGCGCGGATTATAGCATTGGGGGGCGATTCGGATGCTTATGTCCTAACTTCGATCACCATGAAGGTGTTTGCAAATGTCTGCTCATAGTTGCGGATTCCAGCCCTTCATCAATCCGCCGCAGGCAACCGGATCGTGTATTGCCCAGACTTCTCATCCCGCACCAGCACTACGAGTTTGTGCCGCTCGGCATCCTCGATCAATTCCTTGAATGAGCGGTAGCCGTAATAGGTCTCATTGAAGCCGGGCTTGCGGCGTTGCATGGTGGGTTTGACCATGGAGCCCCAGAGTTTTTCGTCGGAGCCACGTTCGGAGATGAGGCCTTCAACAGTCTCGACGAGAAAGTCCATGGCCTCCTGCTTCTTGTCGTCTTCGCTCTTCGCCGCCGGTTTTGCAGTTTCAACTTTCGCTTTGGCAGGTGCTTTCTTGGCGGCCTGTTTCTTCTTCGCTTCCTGCACGCGCACCAGGTCGTCGTAGAAGATGAATTCGTCGCAATTGGCACTCAATAAATCGGAGGTCGAATCCTTCACACCGATGCCGATCACGTATTTGTTGTTCTCGCGCAGTTTGGAGACCAGCGGCGAGAAATCCGAGTCGCCGCTGATGATGACGAAGGTGTCGACGTGGGATTTGGTGTAGCAGAGATCGAGTGCATCGACGACCATGCGGATGTCGGCGGAATTTTTGCCGGACTGCCGTACATGCGGAATTTCGATCAATTCAAACGCGGCCTCGTGCATGGTGGCTTTGAATTCCTTGTAGCGGTCCCAGTCGCAATAGGCTTTCTTGACTACGATGCTGCCTTTGAGCAGCAGGCGTTCCAGCACTTTCTTGATATCGAACTGTGCGTATTTGGCATCGCGCACGCCCAGCGCCACGTTCTCGAAATCGCAGAACAGGGCCATGTTGGTGATCTCGGGTTGGTTCGCCATGTGTGCTCCCCTTTTGATATTTACTGCGGCAAGTTCACTATACTTCAGAAGCTGGTGCAGTTGTAAAAGCCGCGCTGCCCGAAGCAGGTGGTGGTGACGGGACGATTGCGGTAGCGGTCGTCATCGTGCGCACGCATGCGCAGCAGGCATTCGCGCCAGGGGTCGGTATCCTTGGTGAAGCCCAGTTTGTCGCAGGCAGGGCTGTATATTTTGATCATGGTGTCCACCTCGGCCTTGGCGGCTTCGGCGCGCTCTGCGGATGTCATACAGGCGGTGAGTGTGGCAAACAGCAGTATCGATAATCCATATCGCAACATGGTGCCTCCTTGCTGTGGGGTAACGGGCTAGATGACTTTGCCCGGATTCATCAACCCGTGCGGGTCGAGTGTGCGTTTGATGTTGCGCATCATCTCGAGTTCCAGCGGGCTCTTGTAATGGGCGATCTCGTCACGCTTGAGCTGGCCCACACCGTGTTCGGCACTGATGCTGCCTTCCAGCCGCGCGGCCACTTCATGCACCATGCGGTTCACTTCGCGTTCGTTCTGCTCGACGAAGGCTTTGTTCTGTTCCTTGTCCGGCATCGAGGCGTTGTAGTGGATATTGCCGTCGCCGAGGTGGCCGAAGGCGACGATGCGGATGCCGGTGTAAGCGTTGTGCAGCGCGGCGTTGGCCAGCATGATGAACTCGGCCACGCGACTGAGCGGCACGGAGACATCGTGCTTGATGCTGACGCCTTCGGCCTTTTGCGCATCGGCGATGTTCTTGCGCAGTTTCCACCAGTGCTCGGCCTCTTCCTTGTTGGTGGTGATCTCGAATTCGACGATGCCGCTGCCGAAGGTGTTGAGCGCATAGCGTAGCGAACCGTCCAGCGGCGCGGGCAGCACATCTGCCAATTGAGTGATGACGATCCACTCGTGCGGCGTGGCAAAGGGTTCGTGCGTGTCGGCGATGTGCTTGAACACCAGCTCAAGACAGGTGCGCGAGACCAGCTCGAACGAGCTGATGGTATCGCCGCAGGTGGCGCGCAGATGAGCCAGTAGCGCGACCGCCGCCGCCGGATCGCGCACCGCGATGCAGGCGGTCGCCATCGACTTCGGACGCGGAAAGAGTTTCACCACGGCGGCGGTGATGATGCCCAGTGTGCCTTCCGCACCGATGAAGAGTTGCTTCATGTCGTAGCCGCTATTGTCCTTACGCAGGCTGCGCAGACCGTCCCAGATGCGCCCGTCCGGCAGCACCACCTCCAGCCCCAGCACCAGACTGCGCGCCTGGCCGTAGCGCAGGACATTGATGCCGCCCGCGTTGGTGGAGAGATTGCCGCCGATCTCGCAGTGCGGCGCGATGGCGGTGAGACCGAGCGGAAAGATGCGGTCGGCCTGTTCCGGCGCATCGTACAGCGAAGCCAGCTTGCAGCCCGCCTCGACGGTCATGGTGTAGTTCACGGCATCGAGTGCGCGGATGCGGTTCATGCGCGAGAGATTGATGACGACCTGCCGCAGCTCTTCCGCCAACGGCACCGAGCCGCCGCACAGACTGGTGTTGCCGCCCTGCGGCACGATGGCGATCTTGTGCGAAGCGCAAAATTTGACGACGTCGCTGACCTGCTGCGTGTCGGAAGGAAACACCACCCCGATCGCCTTGCCCGTATAGCGCCCGCGCCAGTCCTTAAAATGCGGCGCCGCTGCCTCGCCCGACAAGACGGCATCGTTGCCGACGATGGCAGCGATGGCTTCAAGTAACTTCGCATCGGTGGTCATGGAATTCTCTCGGCGAATGGTTACGCTCATTATAGCGCCGGCAAATGTGCGGGCATGATGCCCTCTTGATCCAGCTCAGAACTCCATCGGATCCACATCCGCCACCCAGCGCAACTTCTGTGCGGGCAACGCATCCAGTATCGGCTTCCACGCGCGCAGGAATTCTCCCAATGCTTTGCGTTTGTCGCTCTGCACCAACAGTTGCGCGCGGTGGTGGTTGGCTCGTTTTGGCATGGCGGCGGGGACGACGCCGTAGATTTCGACGGGCATCTTCAAATCCTTAGCCGCGCTGCGCGCCTGTTGCAGGAAGGCGTTGACCTCACCCAGTTGTTTGCCTTCCGCGCTCAGTAGCACCTGATAGACGAAGGGCGGAAAACCCGCCATCTGGCGCTCGGCCAGCAGGGTCTGTGCCCAGATCTCGTAGTCGTGCGCGCGCAGGGCCTGGAACAGCGGATGGTTAGGAAAGGCGGTCTGCACGATGACTTCGCCCGCTTTGTCGGCACGGCCGGCGCGGCCACCGACTTGGGTGAGTTGGGCGAAGAGTTTTTCCGAGGCGCGGAAGTCGGCGCTGTAGAGCGCGCCGTCGGGGCTGATGACGCCGACCAGGGTGAGGTTGGGGAAGTCGTGACCTTTGGCCAGCATCTGCGTACCGATCAATATATCGGCTTCGCCGTCGTGGATCTGTTTGCGCATGGCACTCCACGCGCCTTTGTTGCGTGTGCTGTCGCGGTCCACGCGCAGAATGCGCGCTTCGGGGAAGCGCACCTGCAACGTTTCTTCCAGCCGCTGCGTGCCGATGCCGACCGGTTTGAGGTCGGCATCGCCGCAAGTGGGACAGGCATGCGGTACGCGTTGCTGTGCGCCGCAGTGGTGGCAGCGCAGGGTGCGGTCTTTAAGGTGCAACACCAGTTTGCCCGCGCAATGTTTGCATTCACTCAGCCAGCCGCAAGCAGTGCACATCAGCACGGGCGCATAGCCGCGCCGGTTGATGAAGATGAGGCTTTGTTCCTTGCGTTGCAGGCGCGCGTCGATGGCAGTGAGCAAGGGCTCGCTAAGGCCGTCCTGCAACGGCAGTTGGGTGATGTCCATACAGCGCACGACGGGCAGGGTGGCAGGCTGCACGGCGCGCTGCGTGAGCTTCAACAATTTGTAGCGCCCGCTCTGCGCGTTGTACCAACTCTCCAGCGAGGGTGTGGCGGAACCCAGCATGATAGGCACACCGCGCTGGTTGGCGCGGAAGATTGCCACATCGCGCGCCGAGTAGCGCAGGCCGTCCTGTTGCTTGAACGAGGGGTCGTGTTCCTCGTCTACCAATATCAGGCTCAGTTTGGGCAGCGGCGTGAACACGGCCAAGCGCGTGCCAAGCACGATGCGCGCTTCGCCGGATTGCGCCTTGAGCCAATTCTGAGCGCGCTCGCCGTCGGCCAGGCCGCTATGCAGGCTGGCGATCTCCACATCGGGGAAGCGACTGCGGAAGTAGTTCTCCAGTTGCGGGGTGAGGTTGATCTCGGGCACCAGCAGCAGCACCTGACCGCCGCGTTGCAGCATCTCGTGCATGAGGTGTACGTAGATCTCGGTCTTGCCGCTGCCGGTGATGCCGTGCAGCAGGAAGCAGCCGAAGCCGGATTGCTGCGTGACTGCATCTACCGCCAACTGTTGCTCGTCAGTGAGTGCATGCGCATCGTTGAAGGCGTGCGTGGTGCAGGGCTGCGGTACGCAGGCCTCGACCCAGCCTGCTTCGAGCAAAGCCTTGAGTGCGGCGGGAGCTGTGGCCGACAGGCTGCGCAGTTGCGAACCGCTCAGCGGCGTTTCACTCAGGGCTTGCAGGATGCGCTGCTGCACCACGCGGCGCTTGGGCAGAGTTGTCAGATCGAGCGCACGACCCGCCGCACTCAGCGTGTAGTCCAGCGCCTGCTTGATTGTTACCGGCTCCAATGCCCGCAGCCGCGTGGGCAGGGCGGCGAGTACGGTCATGCCCAGCGGATACTGGTAGTAATCGCTGCAGAACTGTAACAAAGTGAGCAACTCCTGCGGCAACGGCGGCACATCGTCCAGCACTTGCGTCACCGGCTTGATGCGGTCTGCCGCGAGATCGGAGCTTTCCGCCCATTCCATCGCCACGCCGAGCACCTGTTTGCGCCCGAACGGGACGAGTACGCGCTGCCCGATCTCGAGCTGCGTCTTTTCGCTCACGATGTAGTCGAAAAGTGTTGACAGGGGCACGTCCAGCGCGACGCGAATGATGGGCATGTTAAGGAAAATCTCTCCGGTTGTTTCTGCGAAGTTTAGCTAATGCACTTGAGCGGATTGGACATTTTTTCTTATGCACATTAGCTGTGGATAACTGTGTGGGCAACTACCCGATAAGCACACTAACTCCTAATCGTGTATACGGTTTTTTTCTCTCGCCCAAATTCTATTCAGGCTTATACGGTATTAATAAACAACAGGTTAGGCGAAAACGAAAAAGGCCACGGGAAGATCGATCCGTGGCCCGATGCACCGGAAGGGTGCTGTTCATAAGACTAGTGATTCAGTCTGTTTCTTAATGGTATTTCTTGCTCAGCTCATGCACCGCTGCAACCAGCGCGGCGGCGTTGTCCGGGTTGGTGAACTGCGAGATACCGTGGCCGAGGTTGAACACATGGCCGCTGCCATAGCCGAAGCTGCTCAGGATCTTCTCGACTTCGCTATGGATGACTTCCGGTGTGGCGAACAGCACGTTCGGATCGAGGTTGCCCTGCAGCGCGACCTTGTGGCCGACCTTTTGGCGTGCCACGCCGATGTCCATGGTCCAGTCCAGGCCGACCGCGTCACAGCCGATGTCGGCGATGCTCTCGATCCACAGACCACCACCCTTGGTGAACACGATGCTGGGGATCTTGACGCCGTCTTTTTCCTTGATCAGACCCTGCACGATGCGCTGCATGTAGGGCAGCGAGAATTCGTGATATGCACCGTGCGACAGCGCGCCGCCCCACGAGTCGAATATCATCAGCGCCTGCGCGCCGGCTTCGATCTGCGCGTTCAGGTACTGGGTTACCGCATCCGCCGTCACGCTGAGGATGTGGTGCATCAGCTTCGGTTCTTTGTACATCAGGGTTTTCACCTTGCTGTAGTCGCTGCTGCTGCCACCCTCGACCATATAGCACGCCAGGGTCCACGGGCTGCCGGTGAAACCGATCAGCGGCACACTGCCGTCCAGCGCCTTGCGGATCTGCGACACGGCATCGGTCACGTATTTCAGGTCCTTGCCGATATCCGGCACGCGCAGTGCCTTGATGGCGGCTTCGGTATTCAACGGACGTTCGAACTTCGGACCTTCACCTTCCGAGAAGTACAGGCCCAGGCCCATCGCATCCGGCACGGTCAGGATGTCGGAGAACAGGATCGCGGCATCCAGCGGGAAACGGTCCAGCGGCTGCAGCGTCACTTCCGTCGCCATATCCGGGCTCTTGCACAGTTCGAGGAAACTGCCCGCGCGTTTGCGCGTGGCGCAGTACTCGGGCAGGTAGCGACCGGCCTGGCGCATCATCCACAGCGGGGTGTACTCGGTAGGCTCACGCAGCAGGGCGCGCAGGAAGGTGTCGTTCTTTACTTTGAAGTTCATTTTTATCTTTTCTTGTTATCGGGGCAGGACGCTGCTGCCCATAAGGAACTCGTCAACGGCACGCGCCGCCTGACGGCCTTCGCGGATGGCCCACACCACCAGCGATTGGCCGCGGCGCATGTCGCCCGCTGCAAAAACTTTCTTCACATTGGTCTGGTAGCACTTGGCACCTTCGGTGTCGGCTTTGGCGTTACCGCGACCATCCTTCTCCACACCGAATGCATCCAGCACCTGCGCCAGCGGATTGGTGAAGCCCATGGCGAGGAACACGAAGTCGGCCTTCAGCTCGAATTCGCTGCCGGCCACTTCGACCATCTTGCCGTCCTTGAACTCGACGCGCACACACTTGAGGGCCTTGAGCACGCCGTTCTCGCCGACGAATTCCTTGGTGGCGATCGCCCAATCGCGTGTGCAACCTTCTTCGTGCGAGCTGGAGGTGCGCAACTTGAGCGGCCAGTTCGGCCAAGTCAGCGGCTTGTTCTCCTGATCGGGTGCGCGCGGCATCACTTCGATCTGGGTGATCGATGCGGCACCGTGACGGTTCGAGGTGCCGACGCAGTCGGAACCGGTATCGCCACCGCCGATGACGACGACATGCTTGCCAGCGACATTGATCGGGTTCTTCGCCTCGCCCGCGACTTCCTTGTTCTGCGGGATGAGGAACTCGAGCGCATAGTGCACGCCCGCAAGTTCACGCCCCGGTACCGGCAGGTCGCGCGGTTGCTCTGCGCCGCCCGCAAGGATCACGGCGTCGAATTCCTTGGACAGCTCTTTCGGGCTGACAGTCTTCTTGGCGTCATTGACGATGCCTTTGCCCGGCGCATCCTTGCCGACAAAGGTGTTGGTCTGGAACTTCACGCCTTCGGCGGCGAGCTGTGCCATGCGCCAGTCGATCAGGCGCTTGTCGAGCTTGAAGTCGGGGATGCCGTAACGAAGCAGGCCGCCGATGGCGCCGTTCTTTTCGAACACGGTCACTGCATGACCCACGCGAGCGAGTTGCTGTGCAGCCGCCAAACCGGCAGGGCCGGAGCCGACCACGGCGACCTTCTTGCCGGTCTTCTTCTTCGCAGGTTGCGGCACGACCCAGCCGTTCTCGCCGCCCTTGTCGATGATGGCGTGCTCGATGGACTTGATGCCGACCGCTTCGTTGTTGATGTTGAGCGTGCACGCCGCTTCGCACGGCGCCGGGCAGATGCGGCCGGTCACTTCGGGGAAGTTGTTGGTGGAGTGCAGCACGTCCAGCGCCTGTTTCCAGTTGCCGCGATACACCAGGTCGTTCCAGTCGGGGATGATGTTGTTGACCGGGCAGCCGTTGTTGCAGAACGGGATGCCGCAATCCATGCAGCGCGCGCCTTGCTGTTTGGCCTCGGCATCGGTGAGATGACCGACGAACTCGCGATAGTCCTTCACCCGTTGTTCGACCGGCGCGTAACTTTCGCTGACGCGCTGGAATTCCATGAATCCGGTTGGCTTGCCCATTATGCGGCCTCCTTCTGCTGCGCCGCGATCTCGAGCAACGCACGACGATATTCGGTCGGCATGACCTTCACGAACTTGGGCAGATATGCCGCCCAGTTATCCAGAATCTGCTTGGCGCGTGCACTGCCGGTATAGCGCAGGTGCTTCTCGATCTTGCCACGCAGGGCCGCTTCATCGGCCTTGTTGAGGTGATTGAAATGCACGCGTCCCTTGCTGTCGACTTCGCCGGTCTCGCTGGCGGCCGCTTCTTCTGGCACGGCTTCCAGTTGCACCATGGACATGTTGCAGCGTTGCGGGAAGGTGCCGTCTTCATCCAGCACATAGGCCACGCCGCCGGACATGCCCGCCGCGAAGTTGCGCCCAGTCTGACCCAGCACCACGATCATGCCGCCGGTCATGTATTCGCAACCATGGTCGCCCACGCCTTCGACGACTGCGATGGCGCCGGAGTTGCGTACCGCGAAACGTTCGCCGGCCACGCCGCGGAAGAAGCATTCGCCGCCGGTCGCGCCGTACAGCACGGTGTTACCGACCACGATGTTGTCTTCGGCGACGAGCTTGCTGTCGTCGGATGGCTTGACGATGATGCGACCGCCGCACAGTCCCTTGCCCACGTAGTCGTTGCCTTCGCCTTCCAGCTGGAAGGTGACGCCGTGTGCAAGGAACGCGCCGAAGCTCTGGCCGGCGGTGCCGACCAGTTTCACGCGGATGGTGTCGTCGGGCAGACCGGCATTGCCGTGGCGCTTGGCCACTTCATGCGACAGCATGGTGCCGACGCTGCGATTGACGTTGCGGATGGTGGTCTCGATGGTGACGACGCGCTTAGCATCGAGAGCCTCTTTGGCTTCGGCGATGAGGTCGTTGTCCAGCGCATGCTCCAGGCCGTGATCCTGCTCTTCGGCATGGCGGCGAGCCACGCTCTTGGGCATGTCGGGCTGGTGGAACACCTTGGCGAAATCGAGGCCCTTGGCTTTCCAGTGCGTGATGCCTTTGCGCATGTCGAGCAGGTCGCTGCGTCCGATCAGGTCCTCGAACTTGCGGATACCCATCTGCGCCATCAGTTCGCGCACTTCTTCGGCCACGAAGAAGAAATAGTTCACCACATGTTCCGGCTGGCCGGTGAATTTCTTGCGCAGCGCCGGGTCCTGGGTAGCGACACCGACCGGGCAGGTGTTGAGGTGACACTTGCGCATCATGATGCAGCCCTCGACCACCAGCGGTGCGGTGGCGAAACCAAACTCGTCCGCGCCCAACAATGCGCCGATCAGCACGTCGCGGCCGGTCTTCAGTTGGCCGTCCACCTGCAAGCCGATACGGCCGCGCAACTGGTTCAGCACCAGTGTCTGTTGTGCTTCGGCCAGGCCCAGTTCCCACGGTGTACCCGCATGCTTCACCGAAGACAACGGCGATGCACCGGTGCCGCCGTCGAAGCCGGAGATCACGATGTGGTCAGCCTTGGCCTTGGACACGCCAGCAGCTACCGTACCCACGCCAACTTCCGATACCAGCTTCACCGAGATGGAGGCAGCCGGGTTGGAGTTCTTCAGGTCGTGGATGAGCTGCGCGAGGTCCTCGATGGAATAGATGTCGTGGTGCGGGGGAGGCGAGATCAGGCCGACACCGGGCACCGAGTGACGCAGCTTGCCGATGTATTCGGATACCTTGCCGCCGGGTAACTGGCCGCCTTCGCCGGGCTTCGCGCCCTGCGCCATTTTGATCTGGATCTGGTCGGCACTGCTGAGGTATTCCGCAGTCACGCCGAAACGGCCGGAGGCGACCTGCTTGATGCGCGAACGCAGCGAGTCGCCCGCCTTCATGGTCTGGTCGGCTTCGATGCGGTGCTTGCCGATGATGTCGGACAGCTTCTCGCCACCGTGCAGCGTCTTGAAGCGGTTGGCATCTTCGCCGCCTTCGCCGGTGTTGGACTTGCCGCCGATGCGGTTCATCGCGATGGCCAGTGTGGCGTGTGCCTCGGTGGAGATGGAACCCAGCGACATCGCGCCGGTGACGAATCTTTTTACAATATCCTTCGCCGATTCGACTTCGTCCAGCGCAACCGGCTTGCCCACAGGCTTGATCTCGAACAACCCGCGCAAGGTCATCTGGCGCTGGGTCTGGTCGTTGATGAGCTTGGCGTATTCCTTGTAGGTCGCGTAGTTGTTGGAGCGCGTCGAATGCTGCAACTTGGCGATGGATTCCGGCGTCCAGGTATGGTCCTCGCCGCGAGCGCGGTAGGCGTACTCACCGCCCGCTTCCAGCATGGTCGCCAGCACCGGGTCGTTACCGAATGCGGCGCTATGCGTGCGCACGGCTTCTTCCGCGACTTCCTTGAGACCGATACCCTCGATCTGTGTGGCCGTGCCGGGGAAATACTTTTCGATGAATTCGCTGTTGAGGCCGATGGCCTCGAAGATCTGCGAACCGCAATAGGACTGGTAGGTGGAGATGCCCATCTTGGACATCACCTTCATCAGGCCCTTGTTGACGGCCTTGATGAAACGCTTCTTGGCATCCTTTGTATCCAGACCAGCGGGCAGTTCCAAGGCGGCGATAGTGTCGAACGCGAGCCACGGGCACACGGCTTCGGCACCGTAGCCAGCCAGCAGGGCGAAGTGATGCACCTCGCGTGCGGAACCGGTATCCACCACCAGACCGGTGCTGGTGCGCAGACCGGCAGTCACCAGATGGTGGTGCACGGCAGCTGTCGCCAGCAGGGCGGGTATCGCCACGCGTGTCGCGCTCATCGAGCGGTCGGACAGGATCAGAACGTTATAACCTTTGGCTACAGCCTTCTCGGCCGCCTTGCACAGGGCGGCAATGGCTTTCTCGCTGCCTGCCGCGCCGTCCTTCACCGGATAGGTGATGTCCAGCACCTGCGACTTGTAAGCGCCCTTGGTGAGCTTGTCGATGTCGTACAGCTTGGCGATGTCTTCCTGCGACAGCACAGGCTGATGCACTTCCAGACGCGGCGCGGGCTTGCTCTCGTCGACGCCGAGCAGGTTGGGCTTGGGTCCGATGAAGGAGGTCAGCGACATCACGATCTCTTCGCGGATCGGGTCGATGGGCGGGTTGGTCACCTGAGCGAACAGTTGCTTGAAGTAGTTGTAGAGCACCTTGCTGCGGCCCGACAGCACCGGCAGCGCGGCATCCGCACCCATGGAGCCGATGGCTTCCTCGCCCGCTGTCGCCATCGGCAACATCAGGAACTTGGTGTCTTCCTGGGTGTAGCCGAATGCCTGCTGGGTATCGAGCAGAGTGGCCTCGTTCTTCAGCACAAGTTTGGACTTCGACAGGTCGTCCAAGTAATGACGCGATTTCTCGATCCAGTTGCGATACGGCTTGGCGGTGGCGAGCTGCTGTTTCAGTTCTGCATCGTCCACGATGCGTCCGGCCTGCATGTCGATGAGGAACATCTTGCCCGGCTGCAAACGCCATTTCTTGACTATGTTCTTCTCGGCGAAATCCAGCACGCCCATCTCGGAGGCCATCAGCACCACGTCGTCTTCGGTGATCAGGTAGCGTGCGGGACGCAGACCGTTACGGTCCAGCGTCGCACCGATCATCCGGCCATCGGTGAAAGCCACGGCGGCGGGGCCATCCCACGGCTCCATCAGCGCAGCATGGTACTCGTAGAACGCGCGGCGCTCTTCGTCCATCAGCGGATTGCCGGCCCAGGCTTCGGGAATCAGCATCATCATCGCGTGCGGCAGCGAGTAGCCACCAGCCACCAGCAGTTCCAGCGCGTTGTCAAAGCAGGCGGAGTCGGACTGGCCTTCGACGATCAGCGGCCACAGTTTCTCGAGGTCCTTGCCGAGGAACTTGGAAGACATCGCGCCGTGGCGCGCCGCCATCCAGTTGACGTTGCCGCGCAGGGTGTTGATCTCGCCGTTGTGCGCGATCATGCGGAACGGATGGGCCAGATCCCAGGTCGGGAAGGTGTTGGTGGAGAAGCGCTGGTGCACCAGAGAGAAGGCGCTGACCAGTTCCTTGTCCTGCAGGTCGAGGAAGTACTTGCCGACCTGGTCGGCCAGCAGCATGCCCTTGTAGACGATGGTGCGCGACGACAGCGACGGGATGTAAAAGCCCTTGCCCTGTCCTTTGGGCAGCTCACGCACGGCGTGCTCTGCGGTCTTGCGGATAACGAACAGTTTGCGCTCGAACGCGTCCTGGTCGGCGGTCTTCTTGCCGCGCGCGATGAACACCTGGCGTACCACGGGTTCGACCGCCTTGACGCTCTCGCCCAAGCCCTTGTTGTCCACCGGCACGTCGCGCCAGCCCAGCAGGGTCTGGCCTTCGGCCTTGATCTTCGCTTCAATGATCTTTTCGCAGGCGGCGCGGGCTTTCGCATCGCGCGGCAGGAACAGCATGCCGACGCCGTAGTCTCCGGCAGCGGGCAATGCGACTTTATTCTTGAGGAGTGCTTTGCGCAGGAAGGCGTCGGGGACCTGGATCAGGATACCGGCGCCATCGCCCGCCAGCGGATCGGCACCGACCGCACCGCGGTGCGTGAGGTTCTCCAGTATCTGCAGACCCTGGCTGACCCGATCGTGACTTTTCTGACCTTTAATATGTGCGACGAATCCGACACCGCATGCATCATGTTCATGGCGCGGGTCGTATAGACCCTGCTGCGCCGGCAACGAAGAATTGCTCACCTTGTTCCTCACCTCGATCATCCGATAAAAACGGCGGCATTAGCCGCCTTCCATTTGTTTTTGCGAAAGGGCGGGAATGCTACCTTAATAGGGGATGGAGGGCAACTTGCTGCTTAGATCTCTTCGATGGCGAAGATGCGCCGATGCTCGCGGATAGCGTAGCGATCCGTCATGCCGGCGATGTAATCGGCCACTGAACGAGCCTGATCCGACTCGGCCTGCAGATTGAATTGCGGCGGTAACAGCCTGGGGTCATCCATAAACGCTTGGAAAAGGTCGCCGATGATGCGGCGCGCCTTGGCTGTCATGCGCATGACGCGGTAATGCCGGTACAGATGAGTACGCAAAAAACCCTTGAGCTCGCGGTTGAGTTCGAACATATCCGCGCTGAATGCCGCGAGTGGAGGTGCGATGCGCACATCATCGGCACTCTTGGGTACATGTTCGCGTATGTTGTGTTCTGTTTGTCGGATGAGATCGTTGACCAGCGTGCCGATCATGTGGCGCACCGTTTCATGCACCACGCGGCGCTCGGCCAAGTTTGGCCAGGTAGTACGAACTTCTTCCAGATGTCGGGCGAACAGGCGCACCGAGCCTAGTTGCTCCAGGGTCAGCAGACCGGAGCGCAGACCATCATCAACATCATGATTGTTGTAAGCGATCTCGTCGGCAAGGTTGGCGACCTGGGCCTCAAGGTTCGGCCGCTGCCCCTTGAGGAAGCGCTCGCCCACATCCCCCAGATGCGCTGCATTCTCTTTCGAGCAATGTTTAAGTATGCCTTCGCGCGTCTCAAAGCACAGGTTGAGGCCGTCGAACGCGGCATAGCGCTCTTCCAGCACATCCACCACCCGCAACGATTGCAGGTTGTGCTCGAAACCGCCGTGATCCTTCATGCACTCGTTCAGCGCTTCCTGCCCGGCATGACCGAACGGGGTATGGCCAAGATCGTGCGCCAGCGACACGGCTTCCACCAAGTCCTCGTTCAGCGCCAGCCGTCGCGCGATGGAGCGGCCAATCTGGGCGACTTCGATGCTGTGGGTAAGACGGGTGCGGAACAGGTCGCCTTCGTGGTTCACGAAGACCTGCGTCTTGTATTCGAGCCTGCGGAATGCGGCGGAGTGGATGATGCGGTCGCGGTCGCGCTGGAATTCACTGCGACCTGTCGGTGCCGGCTCAGGGACTCTTCTGCTGCGGGCACTCTTGCTGACCGCATAGGGCGCGAGTTCAAGTTCAGGCACTGCACGACTCCAGAGTCTGTTCCAGCAGGCCTTGCGGCACCTCGCCGGTCATCACCGCATGTCCCAGTGCCTTCAGCAACACGAAGCGGATCTTGCCGTCGGCCACTTTCTTGTCCAGTCCCATCAGGTTCAGATATTTTTCCGCGCCGAGTTTGGGGGAGACGATGGGGAGTCCGCTCTGTTCGAACAGTTTGCGCACGCGCGCCACGTCCTGCGCATTCAGCCAGCCCAGGCGCTGCGACAAGTCAGCCGCCATGATCGTGCCGGCAGCCACGGCTTCGCCATGCAGCCAGGCGCCATAGCCCATGCCGTTCTCGATGGCATGGCCGAAGGTATGGCCGAGGTTGAGCAGGGCGCGCTCGCCGCTCTCTCGCTCGTCGTTGCCAACGACCTCGGCCTTGTTCCGGCAACTGCGCGCGATGGCGTATTGCAGGGCATCGGTATCTCGCGCCAGCAGTTTGGACATATTGGTCTCCAGCCATTCCAGAAAGGGCAGGTCGCGGATCAGGCCGTACTTGATGACCTCGGCGATGCCCGCGCGCAATTCCTTGTCAGGCAGGGTACCAAGCACGGTCGTATCGGCCAGTACCACGCGCGGCTGGTAGAAGGCACCGATCATGTTCTTGCCCAGTGGATGGTTGATGCCGGTCTTGCCGCCCACGGAGGAATCGACCTGTGACAGCAAAGTGGTAGGGATCTGGATAAACGGCACGCCGCGCAAGTAGGTGGCCGCTGCATAGCCGGTGATGTCGCCGATGACGCCGCCGCCCAGGGCGATGAGCGGAGTGCTGCGTTCGCTGCGCGCCGTCAGCAATGCATCGTAGATAATGTTCAGTGATTCGCCCGACTTGTACTGTTCGCCATCCGGCAGGATGACGGACTGCACTTGCACTCCGTTCGCGACAAGCCCGTCACTCAGCTGTTTCAGATACAACGGGGCGACGGTGGTGTTACTGATAATGACTGTACGTTTGCGCGGGATGTGCGGCAACAGCAACTCGACTTGCCCCAGCAGACCGCTGCCGATATGGATCGGGTAGCTGCGCTCGGCCAAGCCCACATTCAGTGTTTGCATCGTTCCCCCGACTTCTGCCATCGCTTCGTAGCCTCCCAATTTTTGCTGCAACTTCTCGATCAATATCTGCACGCTCTGTTTGCCAGTATGCATGATCACATCCGCAGCTTCCGTATACAGGGGGTCGCGCAGGTCATGCAGTTCCTGCAACTTGGCACGGGGATTCTCCGTCTGCAGCAGGGGGCGGTTCTGGTCGTGGCGCGTGCGTTGCCACAGGTCGTGCACGCTGCTTTTCAAATACACCACCACGCCATGCTGTTTCATCGCAGCGCGATTCTGCGAACTGAGGATTGCCCCGCCGCCGGTAGCCAGCACGATATTGTCGTTCTCAAGCAATTCCTGGATCACACCACTTTCTCGCACCCTGAACCCGGCTTCGCCTTCCACGTCGAAGATGTGCGGGATTGTCACGCCTGTGCGGCGCTGTATCTCTTCATCGCTGTCGATGAACTTCTTCCCCAGTTGCTTGGCAAGAAGTTTGCCGACTGTGGTCTTGCCTGCCCCCATCATACCGACGAGAACGATATTGCCGGAATCGCGCTTGTTTTGGTGACCGCCTGTTTTCATTCTGGAATTGTAGCGGAAAAACAATCCTGCAAAAAAGAAAGCCCGGCATTGCCGGGCTTTCGCACATACACGCCGAGCTTAGTTCATTCCCAAGCTTTCTTTCAATATTTTGGGAGTGATAAACACCAGCAATTCCTTTTTGCTTCTGATCAGGGTATTGGTTTTGAACAGCCAGCCCAGGATGGGAATGTCCTTCAAGCCGGTTACGCCCTCTGTAGAATCAGATTCATCCTGCGTATAAATGCCGCCGATCACTACGGTTCCACCATTATCAACCAGAACATCAGTTTCCACTTTCTTGGTATTGATGCTGGGAACCCCGGAATAGATATTACCGACGGTATCTTGATTCACGTTCACTTTCATCGAAACGTGATCCTCCGGCGTGATTTGCGGGGTAACTTTCAGGCTCAGCACTGCCTTTTTGAAAGCCACGCTGGTTGCTCCACTACTGGAAGCCTGCAGATATGGCACTTCGACGCCGGACTCGATGTTTGCCTCTGTCTTATCGGCGGTCACCACTCGTGGGCTTGCAATATTTTTAGTTGTACCGTCTGTCGCCGATGCATTGAGCTCCAAAGTCAGCGTCTTTGTTGCGGCTGCGTTGAACAGCGTCATGGTCAACCCACCCAGACCAGCCGAGGCTCCGGGCAGATTCACGTTACCCGCGATTGCCCCCCTCTGTCCGCCCCCGGGACTGAAGCCACCACCTTGAGCGACCGTGGGCCCGGTATAACCCAAGCGACCACCGAGTGAATGGTTAAATGTCTCGGATGCCTCTACAAACCTGGCTTCAATCAATACTTGGCGTACCGGTATATCCAATATCTTGATAAACCGCCTGATTTCATCCAAACGAGACGGCGTATCCTGAACAAAAAGCATATTCGTGCGCGTATCAGAAATCGCACTTCCTCGCTTGGACAGCAATTTCTGTTTGTCGTTAGAAAACAATTTTACGAAGTCTGCAGCTTTTGCATAGGCCAATTGGAAAGTTTCAGTCCGCAACGGCTCGAGCTCGGTGATTTCCTGCCGTGCAGAAAACTCGAGCTTTTCCTTGGTGGCAATCTCTTCTCTTGGCGCCACCTGAATAACGTTGCCGTTCTTGCGCATATCCAGGCCCTTGCTCTGCAGAATGATATCGAAGGCCTGGTCCCATGGCACATCCTTCAAGCGCAAGGTTAAGCTACCGGAAACTGTATCGCTGATCACCATGTTTAAACTGGTGAAATCAGCAATCACGCTCAACGCCTCGCGCGTCGAAATGTTTTGGAAATTCAGGGTCAGTTTCTCGCCCGCGTAGCCAATCTGGCTGCTCTTCACCAGCTTGTTCGGATCATCGACAACCGCCTTGATTTCAATAATGAACTTGTTGTCTGTTTGGTAGGCTGCATACTCCCACAGCCCCTTGGGTTCGATCATCAGGCGCACATTCTCCCCTTGCGAGAAGGCGTCAATCATTTGCACCGGGGTCGCAAAATCAGACACATCCAATTTGCGCTGAAGGTTTCGCGGCAAACTGGTTCTTTGGAAATCGACCAAGAGCATGCGCCCTTGCTGTTTTATATCAATCCCTACATCGGCATCAGAAAGATCGATCTGAACTCTTCCTTCCCCATTCTTGCCCCGATGAAAATCTACATCTCGCAGACTATGCTTCTGAGCCCCCGGCTTAGCATCTGCAAAATGCGTAGCCCCGTTCTGCACACCACCACCCACCACATTCTTATGAAGCGTGATCAGCAGATTGGCGCCTTCCATTCGAGTCTCGTAGCTCAGCATTTGGGACAAATTGATAACCAATCGTGTGCGGCTGCCTGCCTGAACGATATTCGCGCTTCGAATGTCTCCCTCGCCAAATTCCTGGGTTGACTTGCCTATCCCGTTTTCCGTGTTGGTAAAGTCGAAAGCAATCCGCGGTGGGGTATTGATTGCAAAAGCTGCAGGCAACTTATTCAGCGCATCTTTCAAAGCAACTGTAACAACGACCTTCCCGCCCATCTCATTGCTTACGCTGAGTGACTGAATACTGTTCGGCACCTCGATCGAGGAGGTTTCTTCAGCAAGTACACCTTGCGAAAATGAGATTAGCGCTATCGCGACTAATTGAATCACGCCGTGGAGTGGATTGCGAAACTGTCTCATATTGTTACTCCTAATTACTCAATCAATTGCAAAGTGCTTTCGCGCTCTGACCAATCACCCGCACTGTCCTGCACCATTTCTTTGATCTTCACTTCAGTTTCAGAGACGGACGTTATTTGGCCAAAATTCTGACCAATGTAATTTCCGGCTTTGACACGATATATTTTGCCTTCGGAAGAGCGAACTACAGCATGCCCAACATTTCTCTGGAACAGATAGCCAACCATTTTCAAGCTTTCAAGCGGGAAGTCTTCCAGCTCTTCTTTGGGGCGATCAAGGTTCGGCTGGTTCAGGCCACTACGGCTAGCGTTTCGAACATCAGGCTTGCGAGGTTTGAACGGATCCATCAGGCCCGTATCATTTTCGTATGTGAACGGCTCGTAAGGCTTGATGTCCGGAGGTGGCTCAACCTTACCGCGCATGTCGGCTCCGGCATTCTTTACAAAGTCCCGCAAGTCCTGGAACTCTTCCCCTCCGCAGGCAGTGAGGGTTAGTGAAACTAACAGTATTGAATACGCTGTTTTCATTTTTTCTTGGCTCCTGCGGCTCTGGATGCCTGCTTCTGCGCAGCCAACTCATCCTCATCCAGATAGCGATAGGTCTTCGCGGTCGCATCCAAAGTCAGCATGCCGCCGGTGCCCGCAGCGGGAGTGACACTTACATTGTTTAATGTAACGATTCGAGGCAACTGCGAGATATCACTTGCGAATTTGCCCAGATCGTCGTAACTGCCCGAGACTTTCAGCATGATTGGTTGTTCTGTAAATACCCCGGTAGCAACTTCGGCACCAGGTCTGAACAATTCGAATTGCAGACCTCTACCCAGTCCTGCCTGGTTGATATCGGTCAGCAATGCATCCATTTCTGATTTGCTTGGCAATTGTTTAAGCAATGCACCAAAAGACTGCTGCGTATCAATCAATTGTTTTTTGATGATATCCAGATTGATTGCTTGTCGCTTCTTCACCAAATAAGTTTCACGCAGCTTCTCTTCTTCCGTCCGCACCGTCTTCAGGCTTTCCCATTGCCCCTGCCAATCGAAGGTCGCTCCTGCCAGAACCACCAGCACGAACATCGTCAGGAATGCAGCAAACTTGATCAGCCATGGCCAACTTCCTGGCGTCTTTGGGTCGACATTCTTTAGCTCTTCAATAAAATTCATCGCTGCCTAACCTTTCCCACCAGATGGCGCGACCTGCTTAGTCAAGTTGAAATTAAGCGAGAACTCGCTGATCCGAGCTCCGCTAACTGTTGTCGCATGTATCTCAATCAAAGTCGGCGAGTCTAGCCAAGGCGAATCTTCGATCGAGCGCATCAAAGTCGAAACACGCGAGTTTGATTGAGCATAACCAACCACGCTGATCTTGTTTACGTTTTGCTTGACGCTCTTTAAATAAACGCCATCCGGCAAGATGCGCAGCATCTGATCAAGCAGGTGCACCACATCTGATCTTGTACTTTGCAGATTCTCAACGACTGTTTTGCGAGAAAGCAGTGATTGCGTTTGCTCACGCAATTTCTTTATCTCATCGATCTGCTTATCCAGCACCGCGATCTCTTGCTTCAAATAGGTATTGCGACGCTCTTGGTAAGATATCTGCGTGCTGATGGCAACATGGACGAAACCGACAACCACCGCTCCCAATACCAGCGATAGCGCACTCAGAATGATGAACTGAAGCTGTCTTGCCTTTCGCTTCTCTGCGCGGTGAGGTAATAGATTGACGCGTATCATGATGGGTCGAACCTCCGCATGGCCAAACCGCAAGCAACCATCAATGCGGGGGCGTCCATCTGCAATTGACGCGGCTTGATACGGCTGGAAAGTGTCATCAACTCAAAGGGGTTCGCCACTAAAGTGCTGACTTGCGTACGTGTCGCGACGGCCTCATCAAGCCCCGGCAATGCTGCACAGCCTCCGGCAAGTACCACGTAATTCACTTCGTTATATTGAGTGGATGTGAAGAAGAACTGCAACGCGCGCGATACTTCCATTGCGATGTTCTCGCGGAACGGTGACAGCACATCGCTTTCATAATTCTCAGGCAGCCCGCCATTACGCTTGGCTGATTCTGCCTCCTCGGAAGACAATCCGAACACGCTCTGGATCTGTTGCGTGAGCTGGATGCCACCGACCTGCTGGTCCCGCATATAGACCGATTGCCCATTGCGCAAGACGTTAACGTTCATCACATACGCGCCAATATCCACTAAAGCGATGCATTGATCGTTCGCCCCTCCGGGAAGCTGGGAACGGATCATCTCGAACGCCGCCTCCGCTGCATACGGCTCAACATCCACCACGATCGCCTTCAAGCCTGCGGTCTGCGCAGCCGCCACACGGTCTTCCACGTTCGCTTTGCGTGATGCGGCCAGCAACACTTCGACCTCGTCGGGATTGTTCGGCGCGGGGCCAATCACCTGAAAGTCCAAGTTGACTTCTTCCAACGCAAAGGGGATGTATTGGTTCGCTTCCGTCTCGACTTGATATTCCAGATCATCCTCGCGCAGGCCGGCGGGCAACAAGATCTTCTTGCTGATCACAGCGGCAGCCGGCAAAGCGAGGCTAACGTTCCGGATTCGCGAGCCCAGACGTTTCCATGCACGCTTCACAGTGTCGGAGACTGCATCGAGATTGTTGATATTGCCATCGCTCACCGCATCCGACGGGAGCGCTTCGATAGAATACCGCTCAACCACATATCCGCCCTTCTTCGGCGCCTTGCTCAGCTCAACCATCTTCACTGAGGACGAACTGATATCCACCCCGATCAAGGGTGGCGTTGAAGTGCTCAGAAAGTCTAACGGGATATCAAAATTTCCTTTGATCATAGGCTGGTTAGCGCTTTTTCGTACAAAGTGGTTTAAATCCTAGCAATAACTCCCGCGTGTGTAAAGTTTTTTCTATGTTATCGAAATTCCGGCTTCAGACGATATAATCGCCCAATAATTTTCAGACTTGCGCCATGACCTCTCGCTGGTGGTTCTATCCTGCCCTTGTTGTACTCGCTCTTCCGCTGTTGCCGATTCTGCTGCTCGTCTTCGCCGCGATCATCACTTATCCGACTTTGCCCACGCTGGAGACGCTGACAGACTATCGCCCGAAGATGCCGTTGCGCGTGTTCAGCGCCGAAGGGACTCTGATCGGCGAGTTCGGCGAAGAACGCCGCGAACTGGTACGCATCGAGGATGTTCCGGAACTGATGAAGAAGGCTATCCTCGCCGCAGAAGACGACCGCTTCTACGAACACGGCGGCGTCGACTACATCGGCGTGTTGCGCGCAGCCTACTCCAACTTCACTTCGGGCGGGGTAAAGCAGGGGGCCAGCACGATCACCATGCAAGTCGCGCGCAATTTCTTCCTCTCCAAGGAAAAAACGCTGACACGCAAATTCAACGAGATGCTGCTGTCCTTCAAGATCGAGCACAACCTGAGCAAAGATGAGATCCTGCAGTTGTACGTCAACCACATCTACCTCGGCCAGCGCTCCTACGGTTTTGCTTCAGCTGCCCAGATCTATTATGCCAAGACACTCAACCAGCTGACGTTGTCGGAGATGGCGATGCTGGCCGGTCTGCCGAAAGCGCCAGCCGCTTTCAATCCGGTGGTGAATCCGGAACGGGCCAAAGTGCGCCAGATGTACATCCTCCGACGCATGCATGATCTGCGCTATATCACGCAGGAGGAGTTGGATCTTGCCTTGAACGAGCCGCTTGAGACCAAGCAGGTGGCCCACCGGCAGACGTTCGCGGTCAACGCAAGCTTTGTGGCGGAAATGGCGCGGCAGGAGATGTATGACCGATTCCAGGAAGAGGCTTACACGCAGGGATACAGCGTTCACACCACCATCCGCGCTCAGGATCAGGCAGCCGCCTACGCCTCTCTGCGCAAAGGCGTGCTGGAATACGACCAGCGCCACGGCTATCGCGGGCCGGAAGGCTATGTGGATCTCAAGAAGAACAATACCGATGAACTCTTGGAGGAAGCACTTGAAGACGTTCCGGACGCTGAGGATCTCATCCCGGCCGTAGTCCAATCAATCAATCCCAAAGGTATAAGTGCTTACTGCAAGAATGGGCAGGTCGTCGAGATCCGCGGAGAAGGCCTGCGTTTTGCCCAGCAGACGCTCGGAGAGAAACTCGCATTGAACCGTCGTATTCGCGTCGGCTCCCTGATCCGCGTGTACAAGAACGCACAGGACTTCTGGGAGATCACCCAGGTTCCGCAAGCCGAGGCCGCCTTTGTGTCGGCGAATCCGCGCGACGGTGCGATCTTCGCGCTGGTCGGAGGCTTTGACTTCTACCGCAACCAGTTCAACCATGTCACCCAGGCATGGCGCCAGCCCGGTTCCAGCTTCAAACCTTTCATCTACTCCGCCGCGCTTGAGAAGGGATTCACACCGGCCTCCGTCATCAACGATGCGCCGCTGGTCATCGACCTCGCCCAAACCGGCGAAGAACTGTGGCAACCGAAGAACTTCGACGGCGAGTTTTCCGGCCCGATGCGCATGCGCCAGGGTCTGACCCGCTCCAAGAATCTCGTCTCCATCCGCATCCTGCAGGCTATCGGTCTGGACTATGCGCAGGATTACGTCACCAAGTTCGGTTTCGAGAAGCAAAAGATTGGCGCATACCTCACCATGGCGCTGGGCGCTGGCTCGGTCACTCCGATGCAGTTGATGAGCGGCTACTCCGTCTTCGCCAACGGCGGCTATCGCGTCACGCCGTATTTCATCCAGCGTATCGAGGATGGTCAGGGCAACATCATCGCGCAAGCGGCCCCAGTGATCGCCGGCGAGAACGCGGAACAGGTCATCGATGTACGCAACGCCTTCACCATGGTCAATATGATGCAAGATGTGGTGAAGCACGGCACCGCCATGCGCGCCATGGAACTGGGCCGTCAGGATCTCGCCGGCAAGACCGGCACCACCAGCGATTCGATGGATGCATGGTTCGCCGGATTCCATCCCACCCTGGTCGCCGTCACATGGCTGGGCTACGACAATCCGCAAAGCCTGGGTGAGAAGGAGACCGGCGGCGGTGCAGCCCTGCCTATCTGGATGGGGTACATGGGACAGATATTGAAAGGCGTCCCGGAAGTCACATACACCATGCCCGAGCACGTCATCACTGCCCGCATCAATGATAACGGTCTGCGCGATCCCAATGGGAACCGCATCGAATATTTCTACGAAGAGAACCCGCCGCCCGAACAGGGCGATGTGGTGCCGGAAGAGAACAAACCCGCCGACACGGTAAACGACCAGCTTTTCTGATGAGCAAGCCAAACCTGCAACGCCGCGACCTGATGCGCGAACAACTGGCGCACCAGGCCGCCAAACTGATGGCCGAGGACGGCATCACCGATCACGCTATGGCGAAACTCAAAGCTGCCCGACAACTCGGTGCGGCAGACACACAGCACCTGCCCAGCAACCAGGAAGTGGATGATGCACTGCACAGCTACCGCACGCTCTACCAGAGCGACAGCCATCCGGAATGCCTGCAGCTACTGCGCGAGGAAGCGCTGGCCGCCATGCGCCTGCTGGAACAATTCCACCCCTACCTCACCGGTTCGGTACTGAATGGTACGGCCGATGAGGAGTCCGATATCAACCTGATGCTCTTCAGCGACGATGCCAAAGCGGTACTGCTGTTCCTGCTCAAATCCAATGTTGAATTCGATGACGGCGAATGGCGAGTCCGCATCAACGGCAGGGAAGAAACGGTCCCCAGCTATACGCTGACCGTTGAGTCCGGCGTACAGATACACCTCATCGTCCTGCCTGAAAATGCCCGGCACAGCGGCAGCCGGCATCCGGATACCCACGCGGGTATCGCCGCAGTTGAAGCATTGTTGGCACCCGGAAAATAATTCTTTCGAGTCTGTCGTCGCGCGGTCGGGATCTGCGTTCTATACACTAAGCCCCCTGATTTTCAGGGTGCTTGATCCCACCAATCCGATAAGGAGCACCAAAATGAAACATGCATTGACTGTCGCTACAGCCCTGCTTGCCCTGTCTGCCTCCGCCTTCGCAGATGACACTCTTCAGTCCACCGCCGACAAGCGCGGCGACCGCATCGAACAGCGTCTGGACAACCGCGGCGACCGTATCGAGAATCGTTTGGACCGGAAAGGCGCGCGCGTCGAACAACGGTTGGACAATCGCGGTGATCGCATAGAAGAACGACTGGATGCGAAGGCCGACAAGGCCCGCGCCAACGGCAACGAGGAACGCGCCGAACGTCTTGAGCGCAAGGGCGACCGCATCGACCAGCGCCTCGACAACAAGGGTGAGCGTGTCGAGAACCGCACAGAAAGACGCGGCGACCGTATCGACAACCGTCTGGACAAGAAAGGCGAGCGCATCAACCGGCGTCTTGACCGCCGCACGCAACGGGCGAACTGACCGGCACAGGCACCCTGCAGATACAGATGAAGCATGACCCGGATACTCGCCAGAAGATGCAGGTTTTCCTCGCCGGCATCGAGGGTCGTGCCTTTCGTATCGCACAGTTCGCCACAGGTAACCGGGATGAGGCATTGGAGGTCGTTCAGGATGCGATGATGAAGCTGGCGCAGAACTATTCGGATCACGGCGCTGACGAATGGAAGCCATTGTTCTACAGCATCCTGCAAACCCGCATCCGCGACTGGCAACGGCGCCAGACTGTGCGCAACCGCTTCAGAACCTGGTTCGCATGGAATGAAGAGGATGATGAGGATACGCTCGAACAGTATCCGGCAGACGATGCCGGTGAGCCCTCGATACGACTGGAGCATAACCAGTTCATGACGCGGTTGAATCGTGAACTCGGCGCCTTACCCTACCGGCAACAACAGGTCTTTCTATTGCGCGTGTGGGAGGGACTGGACATCGCCCAGACAGCGGAGGCGATGCAATGTTCGGAGAGCAGCGTCAAGACACACCATGCCCGCGCACTGGAAAAACTGCAGAAGCAACTGGAGGATCTTCGATGAAACCCAATGATGAAGAGTTCGAAAAACGCGTTCGTTCCACGCTGGATTCCGGTATCGCGAATCTTGATGCCGAAACCCGCAGCCGCTTGGCGGTCATACGCCACGCTGCTCTGGCGCAGAAGCCGTTCCTGTCGCGCTGGATCTCTTTCGACAACTGGGGTCCCGCAGCAGCCCTTGCAATGAGCGTCATCTTTGCCCTTGTTATTTTCATCAACCCGTCCTTCAACAAGAGTCCCGAGCAACTTGCCTTGCAGGATAGCGATATCGTTCTTGAACTGCTGCTGAATGAGGAAGCGCAGGACGATTCTGCCGATCCGGATTTTTACGTGTGGCTGGATGCTGTGATGCTGGAAGAAGAGGAAGCTGCAAATGCAAGCTAGATATTGGCTGTTCATGATGCTGTTGCAGTCTCTTCCCGCCGCCCACGCCGAGGAGGCAGAGCCCCCGCTGGAATTGATCGAACTGCTTGGCGAAATGGAAGAGGAAGATACCGACCTCGATATCGCCATGTCGGATATTCATGGAAAATTGAATGAGAAGGGGGTGCTACCCCCGGAGGTGAAAGATGATGAATAAGCTGTTATCCGGATTGTGCCATTACGTTGCGGCTCTGACCTTCATGTTCACCATCGGGTCGGTGCCGGCATCTGCCGCCGAAGGAGTCGCCTGGAACGAACTCAGCACGCAGCAACAACAGGTGCTGTCCTCCATGAAAGACAAGTGGAGCGGCTTGCCCGCCGAACGACAGGAGCGCCTCAGCAAGGGCGCCGCCAAATGGGCGACCATGAGTCCTGAACAGAAGGCCAAAGCACGCGAGCGCATGGCACGCTTCAAGGATTTGACCCCGGAAGAAAGGGAGTCCGTCAAACAGCGCATGCGCGAGTTTCGCGAACTGCCGCCCGAGCAACGCGAAGCGCTGCGCGAACGCTGGCAAAAAATGTCGCCGGAACAGCGTGCAAAATTCCGCGAACGCGTACGCAACATGACACCAGAGCAGCGCGAGCGGTTCAGACAACGCAGGCTGGAACGCCAGCGCAAGCGCTGAGAGGCTACAGGCCTCTCGAACTTTTTTTAGCTAGACTGCCCAGTACGGTTTACCTGTCTGACAGCTTCGATTATCTTGTCATGCGTTCTGTGAATATCTTGAGGGGTTGCAAATGAGAAGAGTGATCGTTTCTTTGCTGGGACTGCTACTGGCACAAACCGTCTGCGCCACTGAATTGTTCGGCACCGTCGAAGCGGTATCCGGCGAAGCCACGGTGATCGATGTGACCGGTACTGGCAAGCGCATCACTTCCGGCGTGCAAATCTTTGCCGGCCAAAGCATCCAGACCGCTGCCGATGGCGAAGTGCACATCGTCACCAAAGACAGCGGGCTCATCGCCCTGCGTCCGAACAGCAACTTTCGCATCGACCGCTATCAGGCCAAAGGCGAATCCTCGGACGAAGTTGTGTTCTCCCTGCTCAAAGGCGCGTTGCGATCCATCACCGGCTGGATTGCCAAAAGCAATGCTTCCGCCTATCGCCTGAATACCCCGACCACCACCATCGGCGTGCGCGGCACCGACCACGAGACCACCGTCATCGACATTGCGGTGGATGATGATCAGCCCGGCACTTTCGACACCGTGAACGAAGGCGTCACCGTGATACGGACTGCACAGGGTGAGATCGAAGTGCACCCCGGCGAACATGCTTTCGCTCCGCGCGAGGCCGGTGTCGCACCGCGCTTGCTTGCCCAACGTCCAGGGTTCATGAAGCGCCGCGCGTTACGGATCGAGGAGCGCATCCAACAGCGCAAAGAGCATCTGTTCCAGAATGTGCAGCACCGGCTCAAGGAACGTGCAGGCGAACCGCGAGATGCTCCAGGCGACCGGAAACCGGGCATCAAGAACCGTCGCGAGGAAGCCAAGAAAAAGATTGAACAGCGCAGACCGCGCGAGCGTCGTAATCCGTGATCGTTAATCCGCAATAATGTCAGAGGATACCTATGCCCGTATTCGCCTCTCCGCTTCGCCTTGCCGCCCTTTTGTTCTTCGTGCCCAACTTGGCCTTGGCCGATGGTTATACCGCCCTTAGCTACGGCTCCGGTCCGGACGGTTACCGTTCATACAGTTTCACGGGTGATATTGATCTTTCCAAAACGGTAAAGCTCAGTCTCGATCACTTCCTCGCCCAGTCGGCCGGTGCAAGCAACACGCACCAAACCGGACTCGGTATCTCCTGGCAGGCATTGGAACTGGTCTCGGCTAACTACCGCTACTCCGAGACCAACGATGGGACTTTCGCAGTCAAAGGCAGTGAAGGCGGTCTGTCCTTTGCGCTGGATACGCTCTGGCAAGGTGAGTTGCAGACTTCGTTCGATCTTGGCTACGGATCGTTCAAATACAAATCTGCCAATCCGCAAACTGTCGCGGCATCCAATTTTGTCCTGACGCAAAACAGAAACAGTTATGGCTTGAGTCAGGACCTCACTTCCACCCTGACCCTGTATGGCTCGCATGATCAGTATAAATATGACCGCGATGTGAAAGCACTTGCCATTTTCCTGCTGAAGCGGACGCGCAACACCTCCAAAGCTGCATTCAGCCTGCTGGCTTTCCCTGATAAGACCAACACGCTTGGAATGGGCTGGAGGGCAACTGACGCACTGAACCTGGATGTCTCGTTCAGCAAGACCACCACCCTGCTCGACCAGCAACTGAAGAATACGAGATTAGGCTTCGATTATCAGGCTAGTGACAGTTTGAATCTGGGCATCGCGCTCACTCGCAGCATCGCCTCCGCCATGGTAAATAACAGTGGTGTGACGGTCCAACCAGAGACGCGTGATAACTACTGGGAACTGACCGCAGGCTGGTCTTTCTGAGCGCTTGATACAAAAAGGGCAGACCTTGCGTCTGCCCTTGTTCTGTTATTTCTTCAACCAGCGCGCCGCATCCAGCGCGAAGTAAGTCAGGATGCCGTCCGCCCCGGCGCGTTTGAACGCCAGCAGTGACTCCAACACGCAGGCCTCTTCGTTCAGCCAGCCATTCTGCGCGGCGGCTTTCAGCATCGCGTATTCGCCGCTCACCTGATAGACGAAGGTCGGGGCCTTGAACTCGTCCTTCACGCGCCGCACGATGTCGAGGTAGGGCATACCGGGCTTGACCATCACCATGTCGGCACCTTCCTGCAGGTCCAGACCGACTTCCCACAGGGCTTCATCGGAGTTGGCCGGGTCCATCTGGTAAGTGTATTTGTTGCCCTTACCGAGGTTGCCACTGGAGCCCACCGCATCGCGGAACGGACCGTAGAAGCTGGAGGCGTATTTGGCCGAGTAGGCCATGATGCGGGTATGAATGCGATTGTGTTCGTCCAACGCGGCACGCACCGCGCCGATGCGCCCGTCCATCATGTCCGAGGGCGCGACGATGTCGGCACCGGCTGCCGCATGGGTCTGCGCCTGACGGGTCAGCACGGCGATGGTCTCGTCGTTGAGCACATAGCCACTGTCATCGATGAGTCCGTCCTGACCATGGATGGTGTAAGGATCGAGCGCAACGTCTGTCATCACGCCCAGTTCGGGAAAGTTCTTCTTGAGCTCGGCCACCACGCGCGGCACGAGTCCCTTCGGATTGTAGGCTTCCTCCGCCCCCAGGCTCTTCAATGGAGTATCGATCACCGGAAAGATCGCCATGACCGGAATGCCCAGCTTGACGCATTGTTCGGCGTCCTTCAGCAGCAAGTCCAAAGTTTTGCGCTGCACGCCCGGCATGGACTTCACATCCTCGACCTTGTTGCTGCCTTCGAGCACGAAAACGGGGTAGATGAAGTCTGACTGAGTGAGTATGTGCTCTCGCATCAAGTCCCGCGAAAACTGGTCTCGGCGCATACGGCGCATTCTGGAATTGGGATATTTTCCGAGTATCTGCATGGTTATTCCTAAAAAATTTGAACCCTCTGGAACTATTTTCGCATAGTCCCGTCTGAACATTCGAGTAGCGAAAGCTGCTTCCCGTTTCTCCTCCCTGAGCGGGTGTCTTTACCCTGTAAAGACTTTATGCCCCTGACCTCCCCCTTTGGTTCAGGGGCGTTTTTTTGCCCATCATTCCTTGAGCCAGCCAGCAATCACCGCTTCCGCTTCATCCGTTCCCAGTTTTTTCAGACTGGAGAAAAGCTGCACCGTGCATTGCGGAAAATGTTCTGCCAGAAACTCTTTGACCTCGCGCAACGTCTTGGTGGATTCCTGGCGGCTCAGCTTGTCGGATTTGGTAAGCAGAATATGGATGGGCTTGCCGGTCGGTGCGAACCAGCCCAGCATGCCCTGGTCGCGGTCGGTCAGCGGATGCCTTGCGTCCATGATCACCACCAGACCTGCCAATTCCTCGCGGGTCTGCAGATACTCGCTCAGCAAGTGCTCCCAGTGTGCCTGGACGTCGGGCGGCACTTTGGCATAACCATAGCCGGGGAGGTCCACCAGATAGTTGTTGTTGCCCAGCGAAAAATAATTCAGGTGCTGTGTGCGGCCCGGCGTCTTGCTGGTGTAGGCCAGACGCGTGTGGTTGGCCAGCGTGTTGATGGCGCTCGATTTGCCGGCGTTGGAACGCCCGACGAACGCGACTTCCTTGCCGCCGTGCAGCGGCAAGTCTTTCATGTGATTGACGGTGGTGTAAAACTCGGCTTGAGAGAAGAGTCCCATTATTTCCAGGCCGCGAAAATCTTGTCGGCTGCCGCGATGGTCGCTGCGATATCCGCTTCGGTGTGTGCAGCGGAGACGAAGCCCGCCTCGAACGCTGACGGCGCGAGATACACGCCCTCGGCCAGCATGGCGTGGAAGAAGCGATTGAACGCGGCCTTGTCGCTCGCCATCACTTCGGCATACGAGGTCGGCACGTTCGCGCTGAAATACAGGCCGAACATGCTGCCGATGGATTGTGCACTGAACGGGATACCGTGTTTCTTTGCACTCGCACTGATGCCTTCGGTCATCTGTTTGGCGAGTTGTGTGAGGCGTTCGTAGAAACCGGGAGCCTGAACCAGTTTCAGCGTGGTCAGACCCGCTGCCACCGCCACCGGATTGCCGGACAGCGTACCGGCCTGATACACGGCGCCCAGTGGGGCGAGGCATTGCATGATGTCGCGGCGACCGCCGAATGCAGCAGCGGGCAAACCACCACCCATCACCTTGCCCAGCGTGATCAGGTCCGGCTTGATGCCGTAATGGCCGTGCGCACCCTGCAGACCGACGCGGAAACCGGACATCACTTCGTCGAGGATCAAGACCGTACCGTGCTTGGTGCACAGGCTGCGCATCGCATCGAGGAACTCGCGTTTTGGCAGGATGAGGTTCATGTTGCCCGCGACGGGTTCGACGATCACCGCAGCGATCTCGTCGCCGTATTCGGCAAAGGCTTTTCCCAGACCGGCTGCATCGTTGTAATCCAGCACCGTGGTCAATGCGGCGATCTCGGCAGGCACGCCGGAAGAACTCGGCTGGCCGAACGTGAGCGCACCTGAACCGGCCTTGACCAGCAGGCCGTCGGAATGGCCGTGGTAGCAGCCTTCAAACTTGATGATGCGCGAACGGCCGGTAAAACCGCGCGCCAGACGAATTGCAGTCATGGTCGCTTCGGTGCCGGAACTGACCAGGCGCACCATCTCCAGCAACGGCAATATCTTGCACAGCGTCTCGGCGATCTCCAGTTCAGAGGCCGTTGGCGCACCAAAACCCAGTCCTTCCGCTGCAGCAGCCTGCACGGCCTTGACCACGTCGGGATGGCAATGGCCGACGATCATCGGACCCCAGGAGTTCACGTAATCGATATAGCGCTTATCGTCCGCATCCCACACATAGGCACCTTTGCCGCGCTTGAAGAACAGCGGCGTACCGCCCACCGACTTGAACGCGCGCACCGGCGAGTTCACACCGCCGGGGATGAGTTTCTGGGATTGATCGAAGAGTTCCTGATTATGCGATGTCATGCTGTTCTGCCTTGCCTGAATAGATTGGAAAATTCCCTTGCTGCCTGTTCGATGTCCGCTGCGTCCCACAACGCCGTGATCACTGCCAGTGCATCCGCGCCAGCTTCGATAAGCGCCGCGCCGTTCTGCGCCGTGATGCCGCCGATGGCGACGATAGGTACATTCAATTCGGCGCGTACCGAGCGGAGCAACTGCACATCCGCCTTCACCGCCTCGGGTTTCACGCTGGACGGGAAGAACGCCCCGAACGCCACGTAATCCGCGCCTTGCCTTGCCGCTTCCAGCGCCAACGGAGCGCGATTATAGCAAGACACGCCGATGATCCCGGCCCCGCCCAAAACAGCCCGGGCGGCTGCGACACTGCCATCCTCTCCGCCGAGATGGACACCGTCTGCACCAACCTGAGAGGCCAGTTGCACGTCGTCGTTCACGATAAGGGTGGTATCGAACTCACGGGTAAGTTGACGCAAAGCCAGCGCCTGTTGCGCCTTCAATGCCGCCTCGGCTGATTTGTTGCGGTATTGCAGCACTTGCGCGCCGCCCTGTAATGCCAGCCTGACCTTGCGTAACAGTTCCGCCGTATCAGTCTCATCCGGCGTGATGGCGTACAAACCTTTAATGGCGCGTCTCTTCGCCGACATCGTCTTCATCGCGCGCCCAGAACAAACGGTCCGGGATGTGCTGTCCCATGCCGGGACGGAAGCCGTATTTGAGCGCTTCCCAAGTGTATTCCTGCGCTTCGTGCACCGCTTCCTCGATCGGCAGACCGTTGGCCAGCAAGGCCGCGATGGCCGAAGCCAGGGTGCAGCCGGAGCCGTGATAGATGCCCGGCAGGCGCGGCCAGTTGTCGCTGCGGATCAGGCCGCGTTCGCCGTACAGGTTGTTGATGACCTTGGGCGTGTTCTCATGCGTGCCGGTGATCAGCACGTATTCGCAACCGAATTGCAGAATGCGCTTGGAACATTCCGCCAGGCTGGGATCGTCCGCCTCATTGTCTTCGTCCAGCACCAGGCGGCGCGCTTCCATGCTGTTCGGGGTGAGGATAGTAGTCTGCGGCAGCAACAGTTCGCGCAAAGCATCCAGCATGTCCTCGTTAGCCAACTCGTCGCCGCGGCCGGAGGCCAACACCGGGTCGAACACCAGCGGGATATCGGGATAGTCCGAGATGATCTCGGCGATGACGGCGATGTTCTCGACGCTGCCGAGCAGGCCGATCTTGAACGCCGCGACCGGCATGTCTTCCAGTACTGCTCGCGCCTGGTCCGCCACCCAATCGGAATCCACCGGCTGCACGTCATCGACGCCGCTGGTGTCCTGTACGGTGATGCCGGTGACCACGGCCAGCGGATGGCAGCCCATGCTGGCGATGGTCAGGATGTCGGCCTGCATGCCCGCGCCGCAACTGGGATCGGTGGCCGCAAAAGTGAGAACTATCGGTGGAACATCGGACATGATGGATGGGCGGCCTGCTTTGATTGACGAGTGCCGATTTTACCCGAATCCTGCCTTAAGCGCGCCCGCTCAGGTGGTTGGCGATACGGGTAAATTCGGCCACACCCAGATTCTCGGCACGCAACTGCGCATCGATGCCCAGACCGGCGAGATCGGCTTCCGTCAGCCAAGCCTTGAGCGTGTTGCGCAGGGTCTTGCGGCGCTGGCCAAAGGCGGCAGAAACCACCCGTGCGTACAGTGTCTCATCCTTCACCGCTATCTTGTCGGAGGGAATGGGGATCATGCGCACGATGGCGGAATCCACCTTGGGTGCGGGGCGGAACGACTCGGGCGGCACATCGATCAGTTTCTCCATGTAAAAACGGTATTGCAGCATCACCGATAGCCGCCCGTAGGCTGCCGTGGAATGCTCGGCCACCATGCGTTCGACCACTTCATTCTGCAACATGAAATGCATGTCAGTGATGCGCGCGGCATAGTCGGTGAAGTGGAACAGCAGCGGCGAGGAGATGTTGTAGGGCAGGTTCCCAACGATGCGCAGCGGCATGCCCAGCGTGGCGAAATCGAACTTCAGCGCATCGCCTTCGTGGATGACGATCTTGTCCTGCGGGTAATCCGTTTTCAGGCGCGCGATGATGTCGCGGTCGATCTCGACCACATGGAGCTTATTCAACTGCTTCAGCAGCGGGCGGGTCAGCGCCCCGAGGCCGGGACCGATCTCGACCATGTTGTCGTCAGCTTCGGGGCGGATGGCGCGAACGATGTCAGCGATGATGTTCTGATCGACAAGGAAGTTCTGTCCAAAGCTTTTTTTAGCCTTATGCCCGTTCATGTCGCACCATATCCTCTGCGACCTTGATCGCTTCCAACAGACTGCCGACATTGGCCTTGCCCGTACCCGCCAGTTCCAGCGCGGTGCCGTGATCGACCGAGGTTCGAATGAAGGGCAGCCCAAGTGTGATGTTCACGCCCTCGCCGAAGCTGGCGTGCTTCAACACCGGCAAGCCCTGATCGTGGTACATCGTCAGCACGGCGTCGCATTCCTTCAGGCGGTGCGCGGCGAACAGGGTATCGGCAGGGATGGGTGCGCTCACGTCCATGCCTTCGGCGCGCAGCTTGTCCAGCACGGGGATCATCACATCGATCTCTTCGCGGCCCAGATGACCGCCTTCCCCCGCGTGCGGATTCAGGCCGGCAACAAAGATACGCGGATTCGCGATGCCGAAGCGGTGTTGCAGATCGCGCTGCAGGATGCGCAGGATGTCTTCCAGCAGGGGTTGGGTAATAGCGTCGGCCACCTCGCGCAGCGGCAGATGCGTGGTCGCCAGCGCCACGCGCATGCCACCGCCCGCGAGCATCATCACGACCAGCGGTGTGTGCGTCTGTTCGGCAAGGAATTCGGTGTGGCCGGTGAAGGGAACGCCCGCATCGTTGATGATGCCCTTGTGCACGGGTGCTGTGACCATGCCAGCAAACTCGCCGGACAGGCAGCCCTGCAGCGCCCGGCGCAATGTCTCAAGCACGTAGGGTGCATTCGCGCTGTCCAGTTTTCCGGCTTGTGCCGGTCGTCCCAGCGGAACGTGCAGCAGATTCAGTTTGCCCTTCGCCAAGGGGGCGGTGGGGGTGTAATCATGGACAGGAACTTCGATGCCGAGCTGAGCCGCACGCTGCAGCAGCAGCGTCTTGTCGGCGATCACCACCAGCGGAGCATCATGCCGAGCGAGTTGCAGGCAGAGGTCGGGACCTATACCTGCCGGTTCGCCTGCGGTAATGGCCAGCGGTCGTTGCGTCACTTGGCAGCGTTGCGGTACTCGACAAAAGCACGGTCGCGCAGCTGGCGCAACCAGTCCTGGAAGGCTTCGTCGGACTTGAAGGTGCGGATGGCATTGCGCGCGCGCTGGCGTTTCTGCTCCACGCTCACATCGGTATTGCGGCGTTCCAGCACCTGGATGAGGTGCCAGCCAAAGCCGGACTGTACCAGACCGCTCACTTGGCCGACTTTCAGGGAATCCATCCCGCCTTCGAATTCCGGCACCGTTTCGCCGGGTGACAACCAGCCCAGATCGCCGCCTTGGGACGCGCTGCCGTCCTCGGAGTGCAGGCGTGCCTGCTCGGCAAAATCCGCTCCCTTGTCGATACGCTGCTTGATCTCCTGCAAACGCTCTTTCGCTTCGTTCTCGGAAACCAGCTCACTGGTCTTGATCAGGATGTGACGCGCATGCGTCTGCATGATGACGACCGGCGTGTCCTTGCTGCGGCGATCCAGCAGTTTGACGATGTGGAAACCGTTGGGGCTGCGCAGGATGGGGCTCACTTCACCCGGCTTCATCTTCTGCAACGATTCGGCGAACAACGGCGGCAGACGATCTGCCGGACGCCAACCGATCTCGCCGCCCTTGAGCGCATCCTGCGCGTCGGAAAAACCTGCCGCCACCTGCGCGAACGACTCGCCGCCGCGCAACTTTGCCAGCGCCTGCTCGGCGCGTGTGCGATAGGTCTGAATCTTGTCGGCACTGGCCTGCTCGGGAACGACGATCATGATGTGCGCGAGTTGCAGCTCTTCGCCTTTACCTTCCTGGCGCTCCTGGTTGCTCAGATAGTTGTCGACATCGTTCTCGCTGATGACCAGCTTGCCGTCGACTTCACGTTCGCGCAGGCGTACCGAGATCATCTCGGTGCGGATCTCCTCGCGAAAATCCTTGAAGATGGTTCCTTCCTGCTCCAGCTTGGCGCGGAACGCGGCCACCGAGGGAAACTTGTTCTGCTGCGCGATGCGCAGAATGGTCTTGTCCAGTTGCGCGTCGTCCACGCGCATGCCGCTGTCCTTGGCGAACTGCGCCTGCAATTTTTCGATGATCATGCGTTCCTGCACCTGCCGCTCCAGAATGTTGCGGTCGGGCAGGGAGGTCTTTTGCTTCAGCAGCATTCTGGTGACACTGGCAACGCGCTCGTCCAATTCCCTGCGGGTGATGACGTCATCGTTCACGATCACTTCGACGCGGTCGATCGGAACTGGCTGCTTCTGCGGTTCTGCCGCGGAAGCGATGGCAGTGCAGGCGGCCAGGGATACAACGAAGAATATTCTCAGCATGTTCTCTTTCAATTTTCGTTCAATCAACGCAACCCGTCTTCAGGCTGCTCGGCAGGTATGCTGTTCAGTTTGGTGTAGCCGGTCACGCTGCTGCGCAAAGCATCGAGCGGATCGGACCCGATACGCACCAGGTCGTTCAATTCCAGTTGCAAAAAGACTCCGGTGGATCGCTCACGGGTTGCGGATGTGAAGCTCTGCGCCACGAAACGCATCGCCCAGCAGGCCTGATTATACTCAAGCCCCCCCAGCGCCTCCAAAGAACGATGGTCTTGCAGCGAATAGTTCAGGCGCGCTACACCATGCCAGCGCGCAAACAACGGCCATTGCGCGGAGACGTCCGCCTGGCGCAAAGTATTGCGGGTGAAGCGATAACCGAGATTAAGCAACTTGCCCGCCTCGGGATTATAGCGGGCCATCGTGTAATATGATTCGGTATGCGACTGGTTGGGGTTGTACTGGAACAGACTGTCCAGCGTCCAGGCCTTGCTCACCCTGCCGCCGATGCTCAACAGGATGTCAGAACGGCTGGTGTTAGTATTGCCTGTAGTCGTCACCAGATTCACGCGCGGCGCGGTGAAGCTGAAACGTTCGCCCACCATCACACGCAGCCGTTCGCTGCCGTCTTCTGCATCAATCGCGCGCGAGGTCAGCGCCAGCGTGGCCATGTTCGCATCACCCACCCGGTCGCTGCCGAAGAAGCGATTCTCGGTGAATACCTGCGCGAAGTTGAACGGGGCCTGAGCCGAGTCGAAATTCGGCAACTGGCTCTGGTCGCGGTACGGCACATAGACATAGAACAGGCGCGGCTCCAGGGTCTGCACGTAGCCGTTGCCCAGAAATGAATCGTCGCGTTCGAACACCATCCCCGTATCCGTGCTGAAGACGGGTAAGGTGCGCGAAGCATCCGGCAATGACGTTGAATTGTTCGCCCCCATCCGGTATTCAGTGTGATGCACCCCCAGCTTGGGCGTCATGTAATACCCGAGATCGCTCAGCAACGGATAACTCATCGATGGGTAGAGCACCAGCCGTTGCGCATTGATAGCTGTGTCGTGGCGAAAGTCAACGTATTCGCTGGCGACTCTGATGTCCGCGTCAGCCAATGTATCTTGCGCATTCAGACTGAGCTGCGGCTGGCGACGATAGGGAAGCACCACGGGAGCCAGCGGATCCTGCAAGGTCTGGTAACGCTGTACTTTCGCCGAGGCGCTCCACCAATCGGCACCGTATGTCAGCACACCCTCGCGTAACAGGTTGGTCTGCGACGTTCCACTCACCAGGGTGGAAAGATCGCGGAAATACTCATCGTCCGAAACGCGATTGAGGTTGAGTGCCGACCCGACCCCGCCGCCCAGCGACTGGGAATGCACCAGCGCGACGCGATTGCGCTGGAGCTTGCTCATACGGTCGTAGGGCAATACCTCGTACTGGATCTGTCCGACATACGAGGGGTTCATGTAACGAAACTCGTTGTTGAACTGCGTCCCGCGCCTGGCGATCATGCGCGGCGCAATGGTTGCATCGTAGTTGGGTGCGATGTTCCAGTAATACGGCAGCGTCATCTCGGTACCGCCTTTGTTGGTGCTGCCGAAAGTCGGCCCCAGGAATCCGGATCGGCGATTGTCGTTCAGGCCGAAATCCATCCATGGCGTGTAGAGGATAGGCACACCCTTGAACTCGACGCGCGCGTGATGCGCCACCCCGACCTGAGTGGTGCGATCGATATCCAGGCGACTCATGCGCAACAACCAGTCGTCATTTCCCGCCGGACAGGTGGTATAGGACGCATCCTCAAAGATGTAATTCATCCTTCCGGCGATCTGTACACTTTCGGCAGCGCCGCGGGCGTGGTTCTCGCTGAATTCGAAGCGCGGCTGCAGCATCTCACCCAGATAAGTGTCCAGATTCAGTTTCAGCACCGGCCCGCTGACCACCGAGCCGGGCTGCTGGATGCGGACATCGCCCACTGCCAGCACGTCCTTGCTTACCTGCCCGTAGACCAGATGCCCAGCACTGATCACCTGCCTGCCCTGACGCAACTCGACATTGCCGTTGGCTTCCAGCTGATCGTCCTTCTTGGCTTCCACATGCTGCGCGCTGATGAACGCCGCGCCCCCCTCGGAGGGCGGAGGTGTCTTTTTGAATGTGCGATCCAGCTTCAACGGCAGGGCCGCTTCTTCGGCAAAGCCGAACAGCGGAAATGTCCCCAGCAGAAGGAAGATGATTGGACTAAAGCGGAAACGCATGGTGCGGGGCGGATAAATTAAGGTGCTAAAATCGCACAAATTCACCATTAAGGCAATCAAATGCAGCGCCAACAACAGCTTACCGACTGGCTTTCCAGCCTGTACCCGAACGAGAAGTTCATCATCACCCCGGCTTCGGCCGATGCCAGCTTCCGCCGCTACTTCCGTGCCACCTTTGCCGATGGCTCGACGAAAGTCGTCATGGATGCACCGCCCCAACATGAAGACTGCAAGCCCTTCCTGCATGTGGGCAAGCTGTTCGAGGATGCCGGAACCCATGTGCCGCATGTGTACGCGCAAGACCTGGCTCAGGGCTTCCTGCTGCTGTCCGACCTTGGCAACACCACCTACCTGCAGGCCCTGGATAAAGGCGATGCTAAGCAGCTTTACGGAGCGGCGACCGACGCGTTGATCAAGATCCAGCTCGCTTCCAAACCAAAAGAGCTGCCCCCTTACGACGAAGCACTGCTACGCCGCGAGCTCAACCTGTTCCCCGAGTGGTACATCGCCAAACACCTGGGCGTGACGCTCAGCGACAAGCAGAAGGCCAAGCTGGAAGAAGTGTTCGCCCGCATCCTGCGCAACAACCTCGCCCAACCCTGCGTGTACGTGCACCGCGACTACCACTCGCGCAATTTGATGGTCACCGAAGAAAACAACCCGGGCATCATCGATTTCCAGGATGCCGTCTATGGCCCCATCACCTACGACCTCGCCTCCCTGTTCAAGGATGCCTACATCAGATGGGAAGAAGATGAGGTCATGGACTGGCTCATCCGCCATTGGGAAAAAGCGCGCAAGGCCGGGTTGCCGGTGCGCGAGGATTTCGGCGAGTTCTACCGCGACTACGAGATGATGGGCGTGCAGCGCCACATCAAGGTGCTGGGCATCTTCGCACGGCTGTATCACCGCGATGGCAAAGACGGCTACCTGAAAGACATGCCGCTGGTGATGGAATACCTGGTCCGTGCCTGCGAACGCTATATCGACCTCAAGCCTTTGCACAACCTGCTGATCGAGCTTGATCAGCATGCCGCCAAAGCCGGAGCGACTTCTTGAAGGCCATGATCCTCGCCGCCGGTCGCGGCGAACGCATGCGTCCGCTCACCGACCACACGCCCAAACCGCTGCTGCAGGCGGGCGGCAAGCCGCTCATCGTGTGGCACATTGAACGGCTGGTGCGTGCAGGCGTCACCGAGCTGGTCATCAACCACGCCCACCTTGGCAAACAGATCGAACAGACTCTGGGGGATGGCGTTCAGTTTGGCGCGCGCATCCGCTATTCGGACGAGGGATCAGCGCTGGAAACGGCAGGCGGCATCGCTTTCGCCCTGCATCTACTGGGCGAACAGCCGTTCGCGGTGGTCAACGGCGACATCTATTGCGACTTCGACTTCTCGCACCTGCCGGCCCGCGCCAGCGCGCTCGCCAACAGCGCCGACATGGCGCATCTGGTGCTGGTAGATAACCCCGAACACAACCTCAAGGGCGATTTCGGCCTGCAGGCAGCACGCGTGACCGACACAGGCCCCAAGTTCACGTTCAGCGGCATCGGCCTCTATAAGCCCTCGCTCTTCGCCAATATTGCTCGCGGCAGCAAAGCCCCGCTCGCCCCGCTGCTGCGCGAGCAGATCACTCTGGGTCACGTCAGCGGCGAGCATCACCGCGGCCGCTGGATGGATATTGGCACGCCGCAGCGGCTGGACGAACTCGACAAGCAGTTGCGCGAGTCGCAGAATGCAAGACATGACTGATCACGCCCTTTACGCCGAACGCCGCAAACGCCTGCAAGCGAAGATGCAGCACGGCATCGCCGTGATTTCCACCGCGCCAGAGATGCTGCGCAACGCCGACACCCATTACGACTACCGTCACGACAGCCACTTCCATTACCTCAGCGGCTTCGCCGAACCCGAGGCGGTACTGGTTCTGGTCGCGGGCGACAGGATGGAATCCATACTGTTCTGCCGCGAGAAGAATGCCGAACGCGAAGTATGGGACGGCTTCCGCTACGGCCCGGATGCGGCGGCGCAGCAGTTCGGCTTCGATGCCGCTTACCCCATCGCACAGCTGGACGATAAGCTCGCCGAACTGATGGGCAACCAGCCGACCCTGTTCTATCCGCTGGGTGCGGATGCGAGTTGGGATGCGCGCCTGCTCAGGCTGCGCGAGGTAGTAAAGGCCAAAGCCCGCCAGGGCATACGTGCACCGGCCGAACTGCGCGACGTGCGCGACCTGCTCAACGAGATGCGCCTGCTCAAGGACGCGCACGAGCAGGACATCATGCGCCGCGCCGCCGCAATCTCCTGCGGGGCGCACCGCCGCGCCATGCGCTTCACCCGCCCCGGCATGTTCGAATACGAGGTCGAAGCGGAACTACTGCACGAGTTCTGCCGCCATGGCGCGCGCCAACCGGCCTACACCAGCATCGTGGCGGGTGGTGCCAACGCCTGCACGTTGCACTATGTCGGCAACGATGCACCGCTCAAGGATGGCGACCTGCTGCTCATCGACGCCGGCTGCGAACTGGAAAGCTACGCCGCCGATATCACGCGCACCTTCCCGGTGAATGGCAAATTCACTCCGGCACAAAAGGATATCTACGAGATCGTGCTGGCCTCCCAGGCAGCTGCTATCGCGGCTGCCAAGCCGGGCAATCTGTGGGTGGCGCCGCATGATGCGGCCTTGCGCGTGCTGGCGCAGGGATTCATCGACCTCAAACTCTGTCAGGGTTCTGTAGAATCCGTGCTGGAGACCGAAAGCTACAAACAGTTCTACATGCACCGCACCGGCCACTGGCTGGGCATGGACGTGCATGATGTCGGCGAATACAAGATCAGCGAGCAATGGCGCCCGCTGCAAACCGGCATGACACTGACCGTCGAACCGGGTTGCTACATCCGTCCGAGCGACAGCGTGCCCAAGGAATTATGGAACATCGGCATCCGCATCGAGGACGACGTGCTCATCACCGCGCAGGGCAACGAAGTGCTCACGCAGGATGCGCCGAAGACAGTAAGAGAGATCGAGGAGATCATGCGTCATGAATGAGACCAGTTGCGATGTCGCGATCATCGGCGGTGGCCCGGTCGGCTCCGCGCTGGCCATCGCGCTGCAGGGCAACGACCTGAACGTGGTGCTGCTGGAAGCGCGCGACGCCGCGATCAACACCAGCGACCCGCGCTCGCTGGCGCTGTCGTATGGTTCGCGCCTGTTACTGCAACGCCTGCATGCCTGGGATTCCATCCCCAACGTCAGCGGCATCAAGACTATCGAAGTCACGCAAAAAGACTCGTCCGGCCACACCGTCCTGCGCGCCGGCGAGATGAAGGTCTCCGAGATGGGTTATGTGCTGCCCTATACCGCTTTGCATGAGGCCCTGCAGCAGAGCCTGCAGCGCTCCGATGTGCATTGCCTGTACGGCGCTGCCGTCAGCGAGCTGAGCAGTTCCCCCGGACTCACCACGCTCACCTACACGCATCAGGGCAAGGAACACAGACTCTCCGCACGCCTCGCGGTCGTCGCCGAAGGCGGCAAACTGCTGGAAGCCTCGCATCCGCCGCAGATCACCGACTACGGCCAGAGCGGCATCATCGCCCATGTCACCTGCACGCAGCCGGACAGTGGAGTGGCTTTCGAGCGCTTCACCCCGCAAGGCCCGATGGCGTTGCTGCCCTACACCGACGGCTACGAGTTGGTGCTGACCGGTCCGCATGAAACGATGCAGGAGATGCTTGGCTGGGACGATGCGACCTTCCTGCATTACCTGCAAGGCCATTTCGGCGATCGCGTCGGCACCTTCACCGGCATCGGCAGGCGCGACTGTTATCCGCTGCGGCTGAAACGCGCCCCCGATCTCACGTTCCCGCACACCGTGCTGATCGGCAACGCCGCACAGACCCTGCATCCGGTGGCCGGTCAAGGCTTCAATATGGGTATCCGCGACGCGTGGGAGCTGGCACAAGCCATCCTGGACAGCGCCCCGGACGGTATCGGCTCGGCCGCGATGTGCGCCGCCTACCGCAAGTCGCGCCGCATCGACCGCAACGCCGGCATCCGCTTTACCGACGGCCTGGTGCGCCTGTTCTCCAACGACTTGCCACTACTGGGCCATGTGCGCTCTGCCGCACTCACCCTGCTGGATCGCATCCCGCTGGCAAAGAAGTTCGTGGCGAAACGGATGATGTTCGGAGCCAACGGATGAATCCATCGACGCAAGAGAATGCAGCCATACTGTTTGCCGATATCAGCGGCAGCACGGCGCTGTACGAGGAACTGGGCGATGAACTAGCGCTGCAAATGGTGACGCGGACCCTCGGCATCCTCACCCAGGAGATGACCAAGCACCATGGCACACTGGTCAAGACCATGGGCGACGAGATCATGTGCACCTTCCCCGATGCGGTGACCGCTTTCAACGCGGCCTGCGAGATGCAGGAAGCAGTGGAGAAACAGCGCCCCGGCGGCGAGCGACCGATCCATGTGCGCATCGGCCTGCATTACGGCGAAGTTTTGCTCAAGAACGGGGATGTGCATGGTGACACCGTCAACATCGCTGCCAAGGTGACGGCCATCACGCGTGCACAGCAGATCATGACGACCCACACAGTGGTCAAATTGCTTTCCGACGACTTGCGCAAATTGACCCGTCCCGTGATGCGCACCGTGTTCCGCGGCAAGACCAAGGCCTTTGATGTCTTCCATGTCCACTGGCAGCGTGAAAGGTTGCCGGACGCCCGTAGCGGCAGCTCGGAATTCCGCAAACCGGCCGAATCGAAACAGGAGTTGATCCTGCGCTATCACGACAAAGTTGTGATGCTGAACGAACAATCGCAATACGCCGTGCTCGGCCGGGGAGAGAATTGCGACCTGATCATCAACGACTCGGTGGCATCGCGCCTGCACGCCCGAATCGAATACAGTTTCGGCAAAAACATGCTCGCTGATTCCAGCAAGAACGGCACTTTTGTGCAATTTGCCGACGGCAAGGTCATCCGCCTAAGACAGCAGCAGATCACATTGCACGGAGCCGGGTTCATCAGCCTCGGCCAGCCTTTCTCCAAGAACCCCGCCCACGTGATCGAATTCCTGTTGCAATGAGATTCACGGCGAAAACGATGTACGGATCAAAAGGCAAATGAGCGCTACACAGGAAGAAGCAGCGGTATTGTTCGCCGATATCAGCGGCAGTACCGCGCTGTACGAGAAGTTGGGCAACGAGCTGGCGTTGCAACTGGTGACGCGCACGCTAGCCATCCTCACCCAAGAGATGTCTGCGCACCACGGCACGCTGGTCAAGACCATCGGCGACGAGATCATGTGCGTGTTCCCCAAACTTGCCGATGCCTTCAATGCGGCCTGCGCCATGCAGCTGTCAGTTGAACAACAGCGTCCCGGCGGCGAACATCCTATCCATGTGCGCATCGGCCTGCACTACGGCGAGATCGTGCTCGAGAAGGGCGACGTGTTCGGCGACACTGTGAACATCGCCGCCAAGGTTACCGCCATCACGCGCGCACGCCAGATCATGACTTCGCACAAAGTGGTGGACATGCTGCCCGAGGAATTGCGCAAAAGGACGCGCCCGGTGATGCGCACCGTTTTTCGCGGCAAAGAAAAAGCCTTCGACGTGTTCCACATCCTGTGGGAGCCGGATGACACGACCAGCACGCGTATGCGTGTCGGCATGTCGGCCTCGCGCCGGCCCGCCGAACCGCGCCATGAACTGATGCTGCGCTATCACCAGCAGATCATCACGGTGAGCGAAAATCTGAAGAATGTCGTCCTCGGGCGTGGCAACGATTGCGACATCGTGATCCGCAGCAACCTGGCATCGCGCCAGCACGTCCGCATCGAATACAACTTTGGCAAGTTCCTGCTCAACGACCAGAGCGTGAACGGAACCTATATCCGTTTCAGCGACGGCCAGGTGATCCAGCTCAACCAGCAGCAGATCGTTCTGCACGGCGCGGGATCGATCAGCCTGGGGGAACCGTTTTCAGAAGAACCCAGCGAAGTGATCGAATACCTGCTGCAATAAGTACGGCAACCCCTTGCCCCGCCAAATGGGGTTATGTCCGAAGTCAGGCTTGTAACGCTTACGGGTAATAGACTGCTCATCCCTCATGGGTATACCTTGCGTGCTGCTTTAATATTGGGGAGTTGTCATGTTTGAAAAATTCATCTCTGCACTGGGCCTGAAGCAGCAAACAGAGATCACCCAAGTCATCAATCTATACGATGCAGTGCTCGCGCATTCTGCCTGGAAAAGACGCCTGTTCCTGTATCTGGAAGGCCAATCGACGGAAGACCTGCAACCGGCCAAGATCTGCGTCGACTACCTTTGCGTGTTGGGCAAGTGGATACACAGTGACGGCAAGGCCCATTTTGGAGATCAAGCGGAGTTCGTCAAACTGGTGGAAGAGCATGCAAAATTCCATGTGCACGCCGCCAGCGTCGTCGATGCGCACCAGTCAGGCAAGACCGATCTGGCGATGGAGATACTGACCGGCAGTTTCGATGAACAATCCAGAAAGACGGTGAAGTGCCTGACCAAGCTCAATGCCGTGGTCGAGGCAGCAAAGAAATAGTTCTGCTTCTTATTTAAGCCGCTTCAGCAGCTTCTCGTGTATCCCGCCGAACCCGCCGTTGCTCATCACCAGGATCTGGTCGCCTGACTTCGCCGTTGCGGCGATGGCCTCGATCAGCTCGTTGAGATCGTCCTTCACCACCGCCTTGTCTCCCAGAGGCGCCAGTGCGCCGCGCGCATCCCAGCCCAGATTTCCGGCATAGCAAAAGACAAGATCGGCATCTCTTAGACTGCCGGGCAGCGCATCTTTCATCACGCCCAGCTTCATGGTGTTGGAGCGCGGCTCCAGCACGGCAAGAATGCGTGCCTTGCCGACTTTGCGCCGCAGACCGGCAACCGTGGTGTCGATGGCGGTGGGATGGTGCGCGAAGTCGTCGTACACGGTGATGTTGTTGACTGTGCCGCGCACTTCCATGCGGCGCTTCACGTTCTTGAACTCGACCAGCGCCGCGAGACCCTTCGAGATCGGCACCCCGGCGTGGCGTGCGGCAGCCAGCGCGGCCAGCGCGTTCATGCGGTTGTGTTCACCCATCAAGTCCCACAACAACGTGCCCTGCGCCTTGTTGTGCAGCAACACCACATCATTGCCGTCGATGTTCCAACCGTCGTCGCTGCCGAACTTCTCCACCGGCGACCAGCAGCCGCGCTGGAGCACCCGCGCCAGCGACTCTTCGCGGCCGTTGCAAACCACCAGACCGTTGCCCGGCACGGTACGCACCAGATGGTGAAACTGCGTCTCGATGGCAGCGAGGTCGGCGAAGATGTCGGCGTGGTCGAATTCGAGATTGTTGAGGATTGCGGTGCGCGGATGGTAATGCACGAACTTGGAACGCTTGTCGAAGAAGGCGGTGTCGTACTCGTCCGCTTCGATCACAAAAAATGCAGAGTCGGTGATGCGCGCCGAGATACCGAAGTTCTGCGGCACGCCGCCGATCAGGAAACCGGGATTCAGACCCGCGTGTTCCAATATCCAGGCCAGCATTGAAGAGGTTGTCGTTTTGCCGTGCGTGCCCGCCACGCCCAGCACCCACTTGTCGCGCAACAAGGTATCAGCCAGCCATTGCGGGCCGGAGGCGTAGGGCAGGTTGCGGTTGAGGATCTCCTCCATGAGAGGATTGCCGCGCGACACCACGTTGCCGATGACGAACACATCCGGTTTGAGCTCGAGCTGCTCCACACCAAAGCCTTCGATGAGCTCGATGCCCTGCGCCTCCAGTTGTGTACTCATCGGCGGATAGACGTTGGCGTCGCAGCCGGTGACACGATAGCCGGACTGCTTGGCGATGGCCGCGATGCCGCCCATGAAAGTGCCGCAGATGCCGAGGATGTGGATGTGTTTTTGCATGCTTTATTCCAAATACTGTATGAAACTCTTTATCCCCGTTCGTGCTGAGCCTGTCGAAGCATGAACGGGACGCCGAGTTCACCCTGCATTCGACCCGCCTTTAGTCCTGAGCGAAGTCGAAGGGTCAGGGCGAACGGTTGTTCTAGGTTCTGAAAATAAAATACACCGCACCCATCAGGCACAGCCCCGCCCACAGATAATCCAGCTTCAGCGGCTGGTTCATATACATCACCGCGAACGGCACGAAGACCGTCAGCGTGATGACTTCCTGCATGATCTTCAACTGACCGAGACTAAGCTGCGTATAACCGATACGGTTAGCCGGCACCTGGATCAGATACTCGAACAGCGCGATGCCCCAACTCACCAGCGCCGCGATATACCAAGGCGAGGCCGACATGTTCTTCAAGTGCCCGTACCATGCGAAGGTCATGAACAGGTTGGACACCGCCAGCATCAGCGCGGTGACCAGCAGCGGGTTGGAAATCAGGTTCATCGTTCAGCCAATATAAATATCCGTTCGCCCTGAGCCTGTCGAAGGGTGAACGGTCTGCCGTAGCCGCACTATAGTCATCTTGCCTTTAGTCCTGAGCTTGTCGAAGGGTCGCCACGAACGGCTTAATTCACGCCCAGCAACTCAACCTCAAACACCAGCGTCGCATTCGGCGGAATCACGCCGCCCGCGCCTTGCCTGCCATATCCCATCTCCGGCGGGATCACCAGCGTGCGCTGACCGCCCACCTTCATGCCCTGCACACCTTCGTCCCAGCCTGCGATGACATGGCCTTGGCCTAACGGGAAATCGAACGGCTCGTCGCGATCGCGTGAGCTGTCGAACTTCACGCCCTTGTTCTCCGGCGCGTTCTTGTCGAACAGCCAACCGGTGTAATGCACGATCACGGTCTGCCCGGCCTTGGCTTCTTCGCCCTCACCGACCTTGGTATCGACCATGTCGGTCTTGATCACCTTGAGCAGCTTCACGTCGAACACCAGCGTCGCATTCGGCGGAATCACGCCACCCGCTCCGCGCGGGCCGTAGCCCATCTCCGGCGGAATCACCAGCGTGCGTGATCCGCCTTCTTTCATACCCTGCACGCCTTGATCCCAACCCTTGATCACGCGCCCGCCACCGAGCGGAAAATCGAACGGCTCGTTGCGGTCCAGTGAGCTGTCGAATTTCTTGCCCTTGTTGTCGGGTGCGTTCTCGTCGAAGAGCCAGCCGGTGTAATGCACGATCACAGTTTGTCCGGATTGTGCTTCGGCGCCTTCGCCCAATTTGGTGTCGGTTTTGATGAGGGTGGTCATAGTTCTTAACTTCCTTGATGGTTAATTGTTAGCCTTAAATTTTGGCCATTGGTTATAGCCGATAGCAGGATTGTTTGACTGATACTCCAAGATGAACTTGGATTCACAGCTACTAATCTCACCTGCGTCTTCTGACTCCTTCAGAATTTCCTTCCTGATGGAGAAATCCCTTCGTTGCTCTTCCGTAAAGTCACGCTCAACTAATTCACTATTTACGCTGCCAAAATAGGTAAGCGTGCCTGTCAGGTCTTTCCCGATATAAATCTTCCCGTTTGGGTAAGTGATTTTGTAGATCACTTTCATCAAGGATACCTAGTAACTCAACACCGGCGCCAACCACCGCTCCGCCTCTTCCAGCGTCCAACCCTTGCGCTTCGCGTAATCCGCCACCTGATCCTTGTCCACCTTGCCGGTGGCGAAGTATTGCGCCTGCGGGTGCGAGAAGTAAAAGCCGCTCACGGCTGCGGTGGGCAGCATGGCGAAGCTTTCGGTCAGAGTGATGCTGGCATTCTTCGGCGCTTGCAGCAGTTCGAACAGCGGGCCTTTCTCGCTGTGCTCGGGGCAGGCGGGGTAGCCGGGAGCGGGGCGGATGCCGCGGTATTTTTCGGCGATGAGGTCGTCGTTGCTCAAGCCTTCATCGGCTGCATAGCCCCAGAACTCGCGGCGCACGCGCAGGTGCAGGTGTTCGGCGAAGGCTTCGGCAAGGCGGTCGGCCAGTGCCTTGAGCATGATGGCGCTGTAGTCGTCGTTCTGTTTTTCGAATTCCGCCACACGCGCGTCGATGCCGATGCCGGTGGTGACGGCGAAGCCGCCGATGTAGTCCTTCACGCCGGTTTCCTTGGGGGCGACGTAATCTGCCAGGCAGTAGTTGGGGATGTCGGCCGGCTTCTTGGTCTGCTGGCGCAGGTTGTGCCAGGTCATTGCTAGTTGCTTGCGCTTGTCGTCGGTATAGATCTCGATATCGTCGCTGTTCACTGTGTTGGCTGGGAACAGGCCGAACACGGCGTTGGCGGTGAGCCATTTTTCTTTGACGATCTTTTTCAGCATGGCTTGGGCGTCGGCGAAGAGTTTTGTCGCTTCAACACCTACGACTGCATCGTCCAGAATCTTCGGATAGCGCCCGGCCAGTTCCCAGGCCTGGAAGAAGGGGGTCCAGTCGATGAAGTCGACGAGGATGGCTAGCGGGTAGTTCTCCAGCTTCTGTACGCCGAGCAGCTTGGGTTTCGGCGGTCCATATTTTTTCCAGTCCGTCTTCACCCCAAGCTTGCGTGCTTCTTGCAGCGAGACATGAACGGCCTTGCCCTTCTTGCCCTCGTGCTGCTCACGCGCGGCCTGATAGTCAGCCTTGATCTCGGCAATATAGCTGTCACGCGAGGTGTTGCTCAGCAGGTTGCTGCACACACCCACCGCGCGCGAGGCATCGGTGACGTACACGGTCTGTCCGCTTGGATAGTTGGGTTCGATCTTCACTGCGGTATGCACGCGCGAGGTGGTCGCGCCGCCGATGAGCAGCGGAATCTTGAAGCCCTGGCGTTCCATTTCTTTCGCCACATGCGCCATTTCTTCCAGCGACGGGGTGATGAGGCCGGAGAGGCCGATCACGTCGGCCTTGTGTTCGCGCGCGGTGTCCAGGATCTGCTGGCACGGCACCATCACGCCCATGTTCACGACCTCGAAGTTGTTGCACTGCAACACCACTGTGACGATGTTCTTGCCGATGTCGTGCACGTCGCCCTTCACGGTCGCCATCACGATCTTGCCCTTGGTGCTGGTGTCGCCCGAGCGCAGTTTCTCGGCTTCGATGTAGGGGATGAGGTGGGCCACAGCCTGTTTCATCACGCGCGCCGATTTCACCACTTGTGGCAGGAACATCTTGCCCGCGCCGAACAGGTCGCCGACGAAGTTCATGCCGGTCATCAGCGGGCCTTCGATTACTTCGACCGGGAACTTGGCTTGCAACCTTGCTTCCTCGGTGTCTTCGACTATATAAGTAGTGATGCCGCGCACCAGTGCGTGGGTCAGGCGTTCCTGCACCGTGCCTTTGCGCCATTCCAGGTCTTCGACCTGCTCTTTGCCTCCGCCCTTGACGGACTCGGCCATCTTGACCAGTTTCTCGCCCGCGTCGGGATGGCGGTTGAGCACCACGTCTTCCACCGCGTCGCGCAGGTCTTTGGGAATCTCTTCGTACACGCCGAGCTGCCCGGCGTTGACGATGCCCATGTTCATGCCGGCCTTGATGGCGTGGTACAGGAATACGGTGTGGATGGCTTCGCGCACCGGCTCATTGCCGCGGAAGCTGAACGACACGTTGGACACGCCGCCGCTGACTTTGGCGTAGGGCAGGTTCTTCCTGATCCATGCGGTGGCGTTGATGAAGTCCACCGCGTAGTTGTTGTGCTCTTCGATGCCGGTCGCGATGGCGAAGATGTTCGGGTCGAAGATGATGTCTTCGGGCGGGAAGCCGACCTTATCCACCAAAATGTCGTAGCTGCGTTTGCAGATGTCGATCTTGCGTTTATAGGTGTCAGCCTGGCCTGCCTCGTCGAACGCCATCACCACGGCGGCGGCGCCGTATTGGCGCACCAGCTTGGCGTACTTGATGAAGTTCTCTTCGCCCTCTTTCAGCGAAATGGAGTTGACGATGGACTTGCCCTGCACGCACTTCAGCCCGGCCTCGATGATGCTCCACTTGGAGGAGTCGATCATCAGCGGCACTTTGGAGATGTCCGGCTCGGAAGCGATCAGGTGCAGGAACTTCACCATCGCGGCTTCGCCGTCGAGCATGGCTTCGTCCATGTTGATGTCGATCACCTGCGCGCCGGTCTCGACTTGCTGCTTGGCGACTTCCAGCGCTTCGTCGTATTTACCTTCCAGCACGAGGCGCTTGAATTTGGCCGAGCCGGTGACGTTGGCGCGCTCGCCGACGTTGACGAACAGCGAACTGTCGCCGATGTTGAACGGCTCCAGACCGGACAGGCGGCATTCAACCGGGTTCTGCGGGATCTTGCGCGGCGGCATGTCTTTGACGACATCGGCAATGGCCTTGATGAAGGCAGGCGAGGTGCCGCAGCAACCGCCGATGATGTTGAGGAAGCCGCTGGCTGCCCATTCCTTGATATGGCCGGACATATTCTCCGGCGTGTCGTCATAACCCGTTTCGGCCAGCGGATTGGGCAGACCGGCGTTGGGGTGCGCGCTTACATAGCAATTGGCGACGCGCGACATCTCTTCCACGTATTGGCGCAACTCTTCTGCACCGAGTGCGCAGTTGAGGCCGATGGAGATGGGGTTGGCGTGTGCCAGCGAGTTGTAGAAGGCTTCCGTGACCTGTCCAGTCAGCGTACGGCCGGATGCATCCGTGATCGTGCCGGAAATCATGATCGGCAGCGATGTGCCGCGCTCGGCGAAAACCGACTTCACCGCGAAGATCGCGGCCTTGGCGTTGAGCGTGTCGAAGATGGTCTCGATGAGGATCAAGTCCGCGCCGCCGTCCATCAGACCGCGCGTGGCGTCGGCATAATCCGCCACCAATTGGTCGAAAGTGATGTTGCGCGCCGCCGGGTCGTTCACGTCGGGCGAGATGGTGGCGGTCTTGTCGGTCGGGCCGAGCACGCCCGCGACGAAGCGGGGTTTGTCTGCGGTGGCATATTCATCGCACGCTTCGCGCGCCAGTTTCGCACCCGCCACGTTCAACTCGTAGTTCAGCGACTCCATGCCATACGCTTTCAGCGTGGTGGCATTCGCGCCGAAAGTGTCGGTCTCGATGATGTCCGCGCCCGCCGCCAGGTACTCGCAATGGATGGCCTTGATGACTTCCGGCTTGGTCAAAACCAGCAGGTCGTTGTTGCCCTTGAGGTCGCGCGGCCAGTCCTTGAAACGCTCGCCGCGATAATCCGCCTCGGTCAGTTTGTAGCGCTGGACCATGGTACCCATGGCGCCGTCGAGGATGAGGATGCGTTTTTGCAACAGGGATTCGATGGGGTGGGGCGTTTGAGTCATGATTTGCAAGTAAAAAAATAGGTGCGGATTCTAACATGTGGCCCGAAATCTCCCTGCACTTGCCTTGAACTTGTAATGCCCACCGAATGCCAATACTATCCGTGAGGCTTTGGCCCGTCGCTTCGCCGGACGGAAGACGCACTGTGCGGAAATCATCGGAGAATCAATGGTTAAGTTCCTGCTGACGGAAGAGTTCATGGTCGACATCCCCGAGATCGACCGGCAACACCAACTGCTTGTCGAACTGATAAACAGTGTGGTCGAGGGTCACCGTAGCGGCCTTTCACACCAGAAACTGTCCACTTTGATCGACGCAATGGTCAATCACGCCATCTTCCACTTCGGCTTCGAAGAGCGGCTGCAGGAGCTTGCGGACTACCCATTCCTCAAGGCCCACCAGAAATCGCATGTCCAGTTCGCCAAGCGCATATCGGAATTCCAGACCCGCTTCAACGATGGCGAGGATATCGTCAAGTACATCGACGGCCTGCTGTTCGAATGGCTGACCGACCACTTCAAACATGATGATGCGGACTACGTTGCGGCCGTAAAGGACTTCCTGGCCAAGCATCCGAATTTCATCGCCGAAAACATGGGCAACAAAAAAGGCATTCTGGGACGGCTGTTCGGCTGACCCACCCGAATCTACCCGTACCATTCTTTGCGAACGTATATTGTCCAGCGCAAGCTGGACTTGCCCAACAACTGTTCAGCCAAACGCTATCGCCCCTAAATCTTCTCAGGCATTCAGCCACAGCGGCTGCTTTCCGCTGCCGCGTGCAGTAAACTGGCACGCGCCAAACAGGGGAAGTGGTTTTTCTAAAACGATAATCAAGCGAGGAGAAAACATGCCGCAAACCAAGTTTCTGCTGGACGAGTCCGATATCCCGAAGCACTGGTACAACGTCGTTGCCGACATGCCCAACCCGCCGACTCCGCCGCTGGGTCCGGACGGCAAGCCCATTGGTCCCGAGGCGCTGACCCCGATCTTCCCGATGGCCCTGATCGAACAGGAAGTCTCGGCTGAGCGCTGGATTCCTATTCCCGAGCCGGTACGCGAAGCCTTTCGCACTTACCGCCCGTCGCCGCTGGTCCGCGCGCATCGCCTGGAAGCCATGCTGGGCACACCGGCCAAGATCTATTTCAAATACGAAGGTGTCTCGCCGGCCGGTTCGCACAAGGTGAACACGGCCATTCCACAGGCCTATTACAACCAGCAGGCGGGCATCAAACGTCTGGCCACCGAAACAGGCGCGGGCCAATGGGGTTCGTCCATTGCCATGGCCGGACAGATGTTCGGTCTGGAAGTGCGCGTTTACATGGTGCGCGTGAGTTACGACCAGAAGCCGTTCCGCCGTTCCATGATTCAAACCTGGGGCGGAGAAGTGTTCGCCAGCCCGAGCATGCAAACGCAGACCGGTCGCGATGTCTTGGCCAAAGACCCCAACAATCCCGGTTCACTGGGTATGGCGATTTCCGAAGCCGTGGAAGAAGCCGCCTCGCGCGCCGACACCAACTATGCGCTGGGCTCGGTGCTCAACCATGTGCTGCTGCACCAGACCATCATCGGCCTGGAAGCCAAGAAGCAATTCGAGATGGCTGGCGATTATCCCGACATGGTGTTCGCACCCTGCGGCGGCGGGTCTAACTTCGGCGGCGTGGCCTTCCCGTTCTTTGCCGACAAGGCCGCAGGCAAGAACGTGCGCCTAGTCGCGGTGGAACCCACCTCGTGCCCCACGCTCACCAAAGGAACCTATGCGTACGATTTCGGCGATACGGCCGGATTCACGCCGATGATGAAGATGTACACACTGGGTAGCAATTTCATGCCGCCCAGCATCCACGCGGGTGGGCTGCGCTATCACGGCGATTCACCGCTGGTGTCGCAGCTCTATCACGAGGGTTTGATCGAGGCGGTAGCGGTGCCGCAACTGGCGACGTTTGAAGCGGGCGTGCAATTCGCGCGCGCGGAAGGGATCATCCCCGCGCCGGAATCCAACCACGCCATTCGTGCCTGTATCGACGAGGCGCTGCGTTGCAAGGCTACCGGGGAGAAAAAGACGCTGTTCTTCAATCTGTCCGGTCACGGTCACTTCGATATGGCGGCGTACGACAAGTACTTCGCCGGACAACTCGACGACCACAGCTATCCGGAAGAACTGCTGCGCGCTTCGCTGGCGAAACTGCCGAAAGTAGGTTGATCCAAAAGACAGGGCAGCCATCCGGCTGCCCTTTTTAATTCCCTTTATCCATCCTGCGATACTGCACCGCCTCGGCGATATGTGCAGTCTGGATATTTTCGCTGGCGGCCAGATCGGCGATGGTGCGCGCGACCTTGAGCACGCGATGGTAGGCGCGCGCGGAAAGATTCAGGCGAGTGATGGCCTGTCGTAGCAAGGTCTCGCCTTGCGCGTCAGGTGCGCAATGCGTATCGATCTCGGTGACGGATAATTGCGCATTCGGTTTTCCCTGCCTTGCGAGTTGCCGCTGCCGCGCGGCTTCCGCCCTGGTCTGGATAGTCGCACTGCTCTCACCATCACTCTGCTTGAGCAACTCTTCCTGCGGCACGGCGGGCACTTCGATCTGGATATCGATGCGATCCAGCAAGGGGCCGGAGATCTTGCCGCGATAGCGCGACACCTGGTCCGGCGTACAGTGGCACTTGCCGTTGTAGTGGCCGAGGTAGCCGCAGGGGCAGGGATTCATCGCCGCGACCAACTGAAACTGTGCCTTGAAGTCGGCACGGCGCGCCGCGCGCGAGATGGTGATGCGGCCACTCTCCAGCGGCTCGCGTAAGACTTCCAGCACACCCCTGTCGAATTCCGGCAGCTCATCCAGGAACAGCACACCGTGCATCGCGACCGAAATCTCGCCCGGTCGCGGATTGCTGCCACCGCCGACCAGCGCCACCGCGCTCGCGGTGTGATGCGGTGAGCGGTAGGGACGACGTTTCCAGTTCGCCACCTCGAACATGCCGCCCAGCGATTGCATGGCGGCCGATTCCAAAGCTTCCTGTTGCGTCATCTGCGGCAGGATGCCGGGGAAGCGCGATGCCAGCATGCTCTTGCCGGTGCCGGGCGGGCCGGACATCAATATGCTGTGCCCCCCTGCGGCGGCGATCTCCAGCGCGCGCTTGGAAGTCGACTGTCCTTTCACTTCGCGCATATCGGGATAGTGCGGTTCGACGGCTTCCGTTTCGGGGATATAGCGCGTGAGTGCATCGCGACCGGCCAGATGCGCAGCCACCTGCAACAAAGACCGTGCGGGATAGACCACGGCATCTTCCACCAGCGCCGCTTCCGGCGCATTCACTGCGGGCAGGATGAACGCGCGTCCCGAGTTGGCGGCGC